>Ga0207933_1000237_pt1 | contig 57949 bp, 58 predicted proteins | sample NGESurdeep092012_4_FD_184488 | JGI IMG/M metagenome (GOLD analysis project Ga0207933, IMG submission 184488) | Arctic peat soil microbial communities from Barrow, Alaska - NGEE Surface sample F53-3 deep-092012 (SPAdes) | ecosystem: Environmental > Terrestrial > Soil > Wetlands > Peat ...
CTCCTCGCCACTTCTTGTGCTGGAGTTGTGCTGTGAAGACTGCGCGACCACAGCGAAGGGCGCAAAAACCAGTAATGCCCTCGTAGCTCAGGGGATAGAGCATCGGTTTCCTAAACCGTGTGCGCAGGTTCGAATCCTGCCGGGGGCACTGAGTAATCTAGGTCTGAAGTCCTGGATTACAAGGATTTGAGGCGTTTCTTGGGCACTCACTGTTGCTCACCATTCACCGTTCTTCTCGGCAAATCCTGGGCACAGGCTGGGCAAAACTATCTCGTGGCCTTGCTGATCTCGCGCGCAATGGCCTAGTGATTCACCTTCCGTACTCCAAGGTGCACCAAAGCGCTCACGGCCAAGGTGTTTGGGCTTGTTTTGAGTGTCATTTGACGACCACTCCACACCATCCACTATGTGGAGAAAGTCCCTACCGAGTGCAGCAGGCCAATCAACCTCGTAATGACCCGTGCCGACACCCACACCGGGGAACTCACCAACCACGAGTACTCCAAGCCCTGCGGCAGCCGATTGGCCGAGAAGTGCCCGCACTGTTCAAGCGTCTATCGCGGTGACGCCATCAGCGTTCTTCAGTCGGGCCTCAAGGGTGCGGAGAACTCGACCATTCCCTTCACGTTCATTACGTTCACCGCACCGGGTGCCGACGTGTTCGGTCCCACCCACCAACGCGTGGTGGACACTGGCAAGAGTGGCAAGTCCCACGTTCGCAAGTGTGGCTGCCGGCAAGTTCACCCGGCAGACGACGCCCTCATCGGAACACCACTTGACCCCAACACTTACCGCTTTGACCGTGCGGCCGATTTCAACGCCCACGCGAGCCGACTTCTTACGGTGACAATGCAGCACCTCGGTCGCGTCGTCGGTCGCAAACTCTCTTACGCGCGCGTCGCTGAGTTTCAGACCCGGGGCCTCATTCACTTTCACGTCATCGTCAAGGGCATTGTGACCGAGCGCAGCGTGCAAGCGGTGGTGCGCGGCGGTGTGGACCTTCGCATCGTTGAGGACAACGGGAGCAGAGGCCCCGGCACCGGGCTACGTCGTCGCAACGCCAACGTAGAAGCCGCTCGCCACGGTGATTGGACGTGGGGAACCCAGGTTGATGTGCAGCATGTTCTACCCGGTGGGAAATTCGGGGTTGGAGCGTACCTCGTCAAGCTGCTTGGCTACGCCGTCAAGGGCACCGATACAACGGCCAACGGCCCCTACGAGCACCGACGCAAGATGCAGAGCGCGGCAGTACGTACTCACAGGTGCAAGAAGGGGATGGACTGCGCTCTCGGCTCTCGTCTGTTGCCAAATGGTAAGGCGTTCTATCAGTCAGACCCATCCAAGAGGTTCTGTCGCAGCCACCAACTGGCATACAACGGCTGGGGCTTTCGAGGACACGTTTTGGCGTTTTCGCGCAAGTGGGGAATGACCTTCAAGGAAGTGCGCAACAAACGCAAGGTCTTCGCAACTGCCGCCACGTGGGTGTCCGACCGCTACATCGTTCTGGGCTGGTCCATCTCTTCTCGCGGCTCTCCTCGTATCGCTTAGGTCCCTCACTCTTCACGCTCTGCCCGAAAAGGGGCGGAGCCTTCTCTGTTCGGTAATGAGGGGCGTAGTCACGGCTGTCCGGGCGAGGTCAGCGGCCGGAAGTGAGCGCGCAGCGTTCACGAACGGCCGCTGATCCGCGCGGCGGCGGGGCCGAAGGCCCTGCCCTTGACCCTGTATAGAAAGTCATCACAGCGAACGACCTCCTTGCGTTTAACCGCAGAGCGCTCACGGTCGAAATGGGGAACTTCCCCGCCCACCCACCCCAAGAAGGAGTACCAAAATGCGACTACCCATTGATGTCACCAAACTCACCGTGCTGGCGATTGGCGAACCTCGTCCAGTCTTTGACTTTGGTACCGAGAACCCCAAGATTGGCCTTGACGGCAAACCCGTCGTCAAGGTTCCCGTACTGCTCTTAGGCACGGGCGAGCGCACTGACCCCACCGCGACTATCACCGTGAGTTGCGACGTTGCCCAGGTCAAGAGCGGCGTAACCCTTCGCTGTCAGAACCTCACCGTTTCCACCTGGTCAATGCGTGACAACAGCGGACGCGAACGAACGGGCGTAACACTTCGCGCCGACCGACTGGACGTTGAGGCTAAGCCCGCGCGATGAACTTCAGACGTTGGCTGATGCAGAGACTTCCTCTGTTCATCAGTTGGCCGTTAGTGGCTAACCAGATTGGCCTTCAGGGAACACGCGTCACCGCTATCAGCGAGACCGCGCTCGGTCACGCCGTTGAGCTAAAGCTGCAACCACCGAACTCGGTAGTGCGTATTGGAATGATGTCCGACCAACTTGCCGTAGCGTTCGGGATAGCGCGCGTGCGAGTGCTTGCAGACCCGCAGTATGCGCATCGCGTGACGGTTCTGCTGGACCAAGAACTAAGTATTGGAAGTGTTCCCTACGAACCGGAACACAATCCAGTGGGCCTACCTTTGGACCCACTTCGGGCTATACCCATCGGTCTCGATGACAACGGTGACGAAGTGGCCACTTCGTTCTACGGTCAGTCAATTCTTATTGGCGGTAATCCCGGCTCAGGTAAGTCAGTAGCGATGAGAGTGATACTCGCGGGCCTCGCCGCATCGCGCAACGTCTGTCTCGTCGGCATAGACCCGAAACACGCTGAGTTATCAATGTGGCGTCCACGCTTTAGCCGCTTGGTACTCGGCAATGAAGTTGAGCCGACAGTGACGCTACTCAACGAACTACTTACGGAAGTGCAACGACGAGCCGAGTATCTGGCGACCACGCACACAGCCACGCTTCAACCGACCAGCACGAACCCGTGGATCGTGCTGGTCATTGACGAATGGGCAGAACTTGGTGCAGCCGGCGACGTAAAGCAGCGTGCCCACATCGACGGACTTCTTCGTCGCTACGTAAGTCTGGGACGAGCGGTTGGTTGCACTGCACTTTTTTGTGCTCAACGACCTACGAGCGATTCAATAAATGTTGGAACGCGAGCGCTCACCACGCACCGCTTCGCGTTGAAGTGCGGCGACCGGCATCAGGCCGAAGCAATCCTCGGCGTAGGTGCGTTCGTGTCTGACCAACTTCTCTCTGCGGTTCCCGGTCGCGCTCTTTGGAGTGACGGCGGACTAGCCTCAGCCGTGCAGTTCTTCAACTTGACTGACGAGCGATTGCCCTCAGTACTTTGCGCAGGACTACGGATATAGCACTTCAGAAACTAGGGAGCAACGCTGCTCAAATCAACGAGTAGCAAGGAGAACTCATGAGGGCCAAGGTTTTTGTACCCGCAGCAGTTGTACTGGGCGCTCTTGGAATCGGCGGGCTGGTCTTGTACAGCCCCAATCATTCGGCGTGTAGTTCGTTTCTGGTCCAGGCGACCAATGAATCGCTCTGTCGAACGGTCAGCACCATGTACATAATTTCGTGGGCTCTGATAGCCGTAGCAATCTTCATCACTCTCGGTCAGATCGCTTCGCTTACTCAGTCACGAAACTCCACCTCTAATGGAAGTCAAACGCCTAATAAAAAGTTTTGCGTATCGTGCGGAAAGCCGATGGCCATCAACTCAGCATTTTGTCCGCAGTGCGGTGCTACCGTCACACCGACAAACTCAGCCGTCGTCGCCGAAACACTACAAAATGAGGAACGACCACCTGAGGCAACCGACACCGGAGTAATCACGGTCACCGAACCACCCGCAACACAGGACCCGGTGGACAACAAGCCGAAGGCTAGGCGTCGCGTTTCGCGCAAGCCCCTCCTCATATCAACAGTCGTCGTTCTGGTGCTCGTTGCTTCTAGCGTGGTGGTTCTCGCCATTAGGGGCCACCACACCACTGGTCTCTCGTCGAGTCTTGTCTCCGAAAAACTCCCCCTCCACGTCTGCAACACATCTTTTGGAATCCCAACAATGAAGGCGGCAAACCTCCCATCTCACGAGAACGAGATGGTGCCACCAGGATCGGCTGGCAAGTTGGTCATCTACTCCGACTCAATGGGCATTATGAAGTTGCTTGGGCCTCCAGGCTGGGGTTGTTCCGCTGCTGTTGGCGCTGACGGTTCAAGTGGTGTGACAATTACACCGACGAAATCAGGCATCCGGACCAACAGTGATGGTGCACTTAGTGCTGACTCAACAGTCGAAGAAATCAACGGCTCACAAACCGGTGGTGCAACTAGTCAGGCACTAACACAGGCGTGTTCATTGTTTGCAGCCGCGCAGAAGAGATGGGCTGTGAATGGACAAAAATGTTACCCAACTAAACCCGCTTCAGAAAAGGTTTTACGACTTAACCAAAACAGCGTCGAGTTCATCGACTCACCCCATGTGCATGGCAACGGCTACCCATCTGGTGGTGCATACTCTGCCAGTGGGGTTGTGACCTTCTATCCAAACTCATGGCAAGAACCGCAAAGTTGGATCGAGACCTGTGTGCTTCCACCAAACGAGCAAAGTATTTGCTCGGCAACCTTGAGCAACTTTGTATCGGCGTACGGTAATTAGTGATGCGCGAATACATACGAAGGGTCATATCGTGACTGTTACAACGTGGTTAGGTGCAGTGTCGGGAATTCTCTTAATTGCCTCCGTTGTGTCAGCGTTTCTTGGATACCGACGTTTCTCAAGAAACTTTGATGGCGAACACGCTCAAGCAATGGTCGAGAACGCCCTAGACAGATTGAGGGACAACGACGTTGGGCCACCTTCGGAGTTCGGGACGATCAACATGCAGTGGTATAGAGAAGAATCCGACCGCACAGTACGGCGAATCTATGGGGCCGTCGGCGCTGCATTACCCGATTCATACGCCTACTGCGCAATTATCCTCGCTGGTATTGGCGCTCTTCTTGGGTTCGTTGCTGTTCTGATTTCTCACTGACTCACTACCCGCCATTGGCGGAAAGGTTTAACTGAAATAGAATTAGTCGGTCTGTTTCAGTATGTACACAGCATCAAGTAATTGATTGCTTCGTTCTACGCCATCGCTTACTCGCTTGGTGTAGATGGAGAGCAATACTTCCGGTGAATGGCCGAGACGGGCTGCGGCTTCAGCAATCATCACATTTGCATCTACTAAATGACTCGCACACGTTCTGCGTAAACCGTACGGGGGCAGTGGCATTACTCCGACGCTCTCGCACGCTCGCTTTAACGCGCGGTTCCAGTTGCTCTGCGTCGGACGCGTGCCCGCACGAGTAACGAACAGTGAGCCTGAGGTGAGGTCTTGGTGGGTAATCCATTCTCGCAAGTGCGAAACCAGAACTGGTGGTATTGGAACTTCACGCAATGAACGTTTAGTTTTCGGTTCAGCCAAGTCCTCCGCCTCGGTTCCCCAGGTTCGGCCCGTTCCGTTCCACGAGCGCTTTACTGAGATTTGACCCCAGCCAGTTTCAGGCAACACAAGATCTTCAACCCTCAATGCAACGACCTCTCCGGGGCGTAGTCCTCCGTAGCCTGCAACCGCGCAAAGTGTTCGATACATCATTGGCGAAGGTCGGTCCGACGGTATTGCGGCGATAATCGCGTGCAACTCCGCAACCGAAGGAACATTGTCGGTTACCGAGGATTTCGCCCAGGACGATTTTCGGGCACTTTGACCGTGGTCGGATTTCGGCCACTCGCAAACGGACATCACCTTTTTCCGTACAGCGACATCAAGACATCTCTTGACGACGTTCACGCGACGCGATTGCGTTGTACGGGCCAAAAGCTCGCCGTTGATGTTCTGACGAAGTCGCTTGTCAATGCGCTCCAGCGCTGCTTCGTCCAAGTCCTCTACTTTCGGCGACCATCTGCTGAGCCACTGTTGAAGGTCACGAGTAAGTAGCTCGGACTTTCCAGGTGTCAGCCATTCAGGGAGAACCTTGTGCCACTGGGACGTAACCGGCGGAGCTTTATCTGAAACGGAGCGTTCAATGAAATAAACCAAAGCTTCGACCAAACTGCGCCGAGTGTTTGGCGCGAGATACTCCCAAACATCGGCGACGTAGGTGACACACCAATCGGCGACGTTCACGCTACTGAGCGAGGCTAATTCCACCGGAAGGTAAGTCGCCCTATTCCACTTCGTAGTCTCCGTGACACTGGCCAGAAGAATTCTGCTCTTGAAAATGGCTGCTTCGGTCTTGGTGGAGAACCCCCTCCCTTTCTGTTTGCCGTCAAACTCCCAGCGCACAAGAAAAGGTCGGGGCCTCTCAGGGCGTTCCTGGATTGACGGGAACACTCGCACTAACGGTTTGCGGCTCACGAGGACGCCTTTGCGGTTCGTAAAAGGCTTGGACCAAAGGCTGGCGTTTCATACCGTTGCCAGCCCTCGATCCAAACCGAAGTATGAAGCACCTGAAACGAAGTCGTTGGTGATGAAGGTATGGCCAACTTCCTTGGTCCAAATCCAGTGTCATACGGCAACTGAAACGAACATTGGCGACCGTTCACACGTTCACAAATGTTTCGTCGCAACTGGTCGAGTTGAGCCATTAGGAAGGAAATCCAAGCCTCATACTGCTAAGAGACTTTCGGTCCAAATGTCCAACTCGGAGCGACGGAGGCGTAAGCCTCCGTTAGGAAGTTTCCGAAATTTCGGAAACCGGTCATCACGACGCCAGGCGTCGAGAGACGAACGAGCTATTCCTAGCTCCTCACAAACGTCTGTGAGCGTAAGCCATTGTTCTCGGCTAACTGTCATCCGTTGCTCCTTACTGCTTTTATGAAGTTGGCTCTTGTGAACCGACTTCGTTTTTGAGGATACAAGCGGTCTAAACTTTGAGTGAAGAACAGTGAGCAACACTGAGCACCTGTTAGGTATCTTTTCACACCATTGGGCACGGACTGGGCAGAAATGCCAATCCCGACGCTTCAATGATGTGGGGTTTCAGGGGTTTGGTGGTATTAACGCAGTAATAGAAGGAAAAAAGTAACGCTCCCGTAGCTCAGTATGGATCAGAGCAATGGTTTCCTAAACCGTGTGCGCAGGTTCGAATCCTGCCGGGGGCACAAGTGAAATCTGTCGGGACATCGTGAACAACCGAACCTGTGCAGATTATCTGAAGCCTGGACCTTTGGGCTGGTAGTCGCGCTCGGGGTCGATTTTTGTCTCGCCGATGAACTCTCCGTCTGGGGTCGCGAAGGTGACTACGTCGTCAAGGACGTAGAGGCGGATCTCTAGACCGCGGTAAGCCCAGCCGACGTTCATGTGTCGAAGCTTGCCCAAGTAGCGCAACGTCACGTGTCCCCGGACGTCGACCGTGTCCTTTCGAATCCGCCAATGGGGTTGGTGAATCAGCGTGTTGGCCTTCGCCTTGGCGCGAGCGTTGTAGACGACGTGCGGGGTCTGTCGATCGATGCCGCGGTGCGGTCGCACCTCGTTGTAGTAGCGCACGATCTCGACCAAGGCCTCTTGGAGCTCACCGAGGGTTGCGGCGGGATGTTTCGCCAAGAACTTCGTTAAGGTGCGATGCCAACGCTCGACCTTGCCGCACGTTTGTGGGGGCGGTAGGGACGCGAGTGTTTGTAGAGGACGCCGGCCGCGTCGAGATCGCTCTCGAAGCCGCTGCGTCCACCCCTCGAGGTCGCGTTATAGATCGCCCCATCGTCGCTCAACACTGAGGCGGGAGTCCCGAAACGCTCACAGGTCTGGGCAAAGAGGCGACGCACGTTCTCCATGGTCACGGTGGGATGAGCTCGCACCGACAGCGCGAAGCGCGAGTGGTCGTCTAAGAACGTGAGGATCTCCACGCCCGTGCCGTCCTCTACGTGCCAGTGGGTCATGTCGGTCTGCCAGCACTCGTTGGGTAGCTCCGCGGCGAAGCGAATGTAGGAGGACTTGGGACGGCGTTGAGGAGTGGGGGTGACGAAGCCTCGTCGCACCAAGATGCGCTGGATCGTCGAGATCGAGGGCGCGGCGAGACCTTCGCGCTCGAGATGCGTGTGGATGGTGTCGGCCCCATTGTCGGTGCCGATGTCGGCCAAATCTTTTCTCAGCTCGATGACGCGATCCTCGATGGCGGGCGGGGTGGCCAGCTTGTTCGAGTGGGGACGCTTGGAGCGAGCTGCAAAGGCCGAGGGGCCTTCTCGTCGGTAACGAGCGACGAGCGTCGAGACCCACGCCGGCGACACGCCGTATTTCTTGGCGGTCGCCCTCACCCCCAGACCCTGGGACACCACCGACGCCACAATGATCTGGTTCTTGACCACGAAACACCCCTAAAGGAAGTGTTCACTATGTCGCGACAGATCCGTTCACTATCTCGTGAAGGTAGAGACTGCCGGGGGCACCATAAATCATGTTTCACCAGTGGGAAATTTTCCTCTCTGATGTTGAGAGCGCCTAGATATGGAAAGGGTCTTTCCTCGCCAAGCGAACGTGTCAACGGTGCGCGAATGGGTGGCGCAACGTTCTGGCTGACGCGACCTGCGTAATGAAGCCTCGAACACCTTGCTGGCCAGCGCAACGTCGTCGCCGACGCGCGTGCTGTCGACGTCGTCCTCGGCGGGTACGTGCAACTCAGGCCCTTGCACCCAATGGTGAACACGCGTTGATGAAGATTCGTACTTCGAGCAGCGCGCGATCGTTGGCGCTTGCTCGACGCGATGCACGTTCGGGTCTAGTATCCCAATCTGGCCGATTTTGGATTCGACACAGTAGGCAGTCGTCAGGCAGTTCAACGGTGAACAGAACGTCGAGGTGAAGCGAATGGATACCCCAGCGGACACCGCCAACGAGATTGTGCGCGCGGCGCTGGTCCAAACGAAATGGACCGGCGACAAAGAGTCGATGATCGCGACGAACATCGCACTCGCTCGAAAGGCCGCGAGCCAAGGCGCGCAGATTCTCTGTTTCCAGGAGCTTTTCTACGGTCCGTACTTCTGCCAGGTGCAGGACCCCGCGTACTTCGCCTACACCGAGACCATTCCGGGACCCACGACCGAGCTGATGCGAGCGTTGGCTCGAGAGACGCACATGGTGCTGGTGGTGCCGATCTACGAGGTCGAACAGGAGGGTGTCTTCTACAACACGGCCTTCGTGATCGACGCCGACGGCACGTACCTCGGTAAGTACCGCAAGCACCATATTCCCCAGGTGAAGGGCTTCTGGGAGAAGTTCTACTTTCGTCCGGGCAACCTTGGTTACCCCATCTTCCACACTGCCGTCAGACCTATCGGCGTGTACATCTGTTACGACCGACACTTCCCCGAGGGCTGGCGCGCGCTCGGGCTCGCCGGCGCGAAGATCGTCTTCAACCCTTCGGCGACGAGTCGGGGACTGTCCGCGTACCTCTGGAACCTCGAACAGCCCGCGGCCGCGGTCGCGAACGAGTACTTCGTTGGAGCCATCAACCGCGTGGGCGTCGAAGAGCTCGGCGATAATAGTTTCTACGGGTCGTCCTACTTCGTCGATCCTCGCGGACAGAAAGTTGGCGACGCGGCGTCGGACGCGGACGACGAAGTCATCGTGCGCGACCTCGACATGAGCGTGCTGAGAGACGTCCGCCATACCTGGGCGTTCTACCGCGACCGGCGACCGGACAGCTACGAGAGCCTGGTGACCCCCTAGCCGTCGCTCAACGCTCGACAGAAAGTAGGCATGTTCCATGAAGACTTTGATTAGTGGCGGGACCGTCATCAACGCGAGTGGTCCATTCGAAGCGGACGTGTTCATCGACGGTGAGACCGTCGTCGGGTTGGCCGCTCCCGGGACCACCACGACCGAACTCTGGAAGGTTGGGGCGGACCGCGTCATCGACGCGGGTGGTCTCTACGTCATTCCCGGCGCCATCGATGGGCACACGCACTTAGAGATGCCCTTTGGCGGCACGCGCTCGGTGGACACCTTCGAAACGGGAACGCGGGCCGCGGCCTACGGGGGCACGACCACCATCATCGACTTCGCCATCCAGTCCAAGGGCAAGAGTCTTCGAGAGGGCCTCGACGCGTGGCACGCCAAGGCCGAAGGCAACTGCGCTGTCGACTACGGCTTTCACATGATCGTGTCGGACGTGAACGAAGCGTCGCTCAAAGAGATGGACCTCGTCGTTGACGAAGGTCTGTCAAGTTTCAAGTTGTTCATGGCGTACCCGGGCGTCTTCTACTCCACCGACGGTGAGATCACCCAAGCCATGCAACAGGCCGCCACGAACGGCGCGACCATCATGATGCACGCCGAGAACGGGATCGCCATCGACGTCCTGGTCGCCCAAGCGCTCGCCCGGGGCGAAGTGAGTCCACGGTTCCACGGCCTCACGCGTCCGGTGGCGCTCGAGGGTGAGGCGACGCACCGCGCGATTGAGCTCGCCCTGGTGACCGACGCGCCGCTCTACATCGTCCACCTCTCCGCCGCCGAGGCGCTCGACGAAGTGGTCGAGGCGAGAGACCGTGGTCAGAGCGTCTTCGCCGAGACGTGTCCGCAGTATCTCTTTCTCTCCGACGCCGATCTCGCCCGCGAGGGATTCGAAGGCGCGAAGTACGTCTGTTCACCGCCGCTTCGTCCGGAGCGTCACCAGAGCGACCTCTGGCGAGGACTCCGCACCGACGACCTCAGTATCGTCTCGACGGACCACTGTCCCTTCTGCTTCAAGGAGCAAAAGGAACTCGGACTCGGCGACTTCTCCAAAATCCCCAACGGCATCCCGGGCATCGAGCATCGCGTCGACTTGATCTTTCAGGGCGTCGCCATGGGCGAGCTCTCGCTCGCTCGTTGGGTCGAGGTGACGGCCACGACCCCGGCGCGGATGTTCGGCCTCTTCCCGAAGAAGGGCCTCATCGCGCCGGGATCGGACGCGGACATCGTCCTCTACGATCCCAACGCTACGCACACGTTCTCCGTCGACACGCACCATATGAACGTCGACTACTCCGCGTACGAAGGGTTGGAAGTCAAGGGGCAGGTGAAGACGGTGCTGTCCAGGGGAACCGTCGTGGTGGAGAACGAGCAGTACGTGGGGCGAAAGGGTGATGGTCAGTTCCTTCGCCGTGGACTGAACGGATACTTGCGATGACCAATGACGTTCACGGCCGTGGCGTCGGGCTGGTGAAGCCAGACCTGGCGCGAAGGTTGTCGTAGTGGACTTCGGGCTCGTCGCGCAAACGAACGCACCGGCAAAGAAGGTCGTGGAGCTGGCGAAGCGCGCCGAGGACGCCGGGTTCTCGCACTTCTGGACGTTTGACTCGGTGGTGCTCTGGCAAGAACCCTTCGTCATCTACTCCCAGATCCTCAGCGCCACCGACCACATCAAGGTTGGACCGATGGTGACCAATCCCATCACGCGCGATTGGACCGTCACGGCGTCGCTCTTCGCTACGTTGAACGAGATGTTCGGACCGAGGACGATCTGTGGCATCGGACGCGGCGACTCGGCACTTCGCGTGACGGGTGGCACACCCGCGTCACTGGCCACGCTGTCGGCGTGCATGACCGTGATCAAGGAACTTGTCGAAGGTCGTGAAGCGGTCGTGAACGATCTACCCGTCTCGATGCCCTGGGTCGAAGACGGTCAACTCGACGTCTGGATGGCGGCCTACGGGCCGAAGGCGCTCGAACTCGCGGGAGCCAAAGCTGACGGACTGATCCTGCAAATCGCCGACCCCTTTGTCGTCAAATGGGCGATCGACACGGCGGAGGAGGCGGTGCGCGCGTCGGGACGGCGTGTCGAGGATTACCAGGTGTGTGTGGCCGCGCCCGCGTACGTGGGCGACGACCTCGCGCACCAGCGCGATCAAGTGCGTTGGTTCGGCGGCATGGTGGGCAACCACGTGGCCGACATCGTCGGGCGCTACGGCGACGAATCGACCATGGTGCCTCCCGCGTTGACGGACTACATCAAGGGTCGCAAGGGCTACGACTACAGCCACCACGGCAAGGCCGGCAACCCCGACGCCGAGTTCGTCCCCGACGAGGTCATCGATCGATTCTGCATCCTCGGCCCCGTTGAGCACCATCGAGATCGCCTCGGCGAACTCGACGATCTCGGGGTCGACCAGTTTGCGCTGTACCTCATGCACGACGATCCGGAAGCGACGATCGAGGCGTACCGAAAGTCGATCATCGGCTCGCTCTAGCGCGAGTGAGCGACGCAACCTTGTGGCGATGCGATGGTAATGTTCTGCGCTACTCGCGCCCTTGGCGCGATCGATCACCATTCTGGAGCTTTATGCGTGTACGCCCGTCCGTCGTTGTCTTCGCCGCAGTGTCAGCGACGGCCCTAGGACTCGTCGTGCCGGCGAGCGCCTCGGCCAACCCGCTTGGCTCAAAGTCACCCGCGAAGATCCTCGCTCTCGCCACGTCAGCCCTAAAGAGTGCGGGCAGTTTCCACTTCACCGCGGCCGATTCCTACGGTGGCGTCGTACAAATCACGCTCTCGACTGACTCCTCTCGGAGCGCGGGCGTCCAGACGCAGAAGCTCGGAGGAGGCACGGAGACGAGCCGACTTATCGGCAAGACGCTCTACATCTTTGGAGATAAGACGTCGTACGCACAGGACTTCGGCGTAAAGAACGCGACGATAGCGAACGAGTGGGTGCTCGTCCCGACCACGAACAAGAACTACGCCAACATCGCCGTGGGTATCCTTCTGCCCTCGGTGCTGCAGCAGTTAGGCGGCGTGAGCGCGTTGAAGGATTTGGGCATTCGCACGGTCAAGGGGGTGCAGACCGTGGCGATTGAAGGTGCCCTACCCGCCTCCGCCGGGGGCTCCAGCGGGACGCAGACGCTCTACGTCTCGACGACGGCGCCGTACCGACCGGTCGCCCTAGCGGACGCTGGCGTCGTGAGTGGCCAGAAAGTTTCGAGCGAACTGCTGTTCTCCAAGTGGGGCGAGAAGATCACGGTCGTCAAGCCCTCGAAGTTCGTGACGGCGACGGCCAAGTCGTTTCCTTAGTTCGACGCACGAGTTCGCTGCTGAACGCCGTCATGAGCACGGACCATCGACGTCGCGAACTGTCTGACCCGTCGAGGGGGTCTGCCTACGCCAACTGGCGACTCGTGCTCACCAACAACAAGGCGAAAGCCCCGCCGACGAGCACCTGGCTCAGGAACAAGACGTGCAGGAGGCCGAAGAGCGTCAACGACGCGAGGACGAGACCGACGAGTTCTACGGCGATCACCAGATGAAGGGATCGCACGACGCGGTACATCCACAGCGAACTCAGGAACTCGAAGACGGTGATCGCTACGCCGACGCCAATATGAAGGTCCTTCTGTGGTGCGTCGAGGGTGTAGCCGAAGGTGGTCACGAGCGTGAGCAGCACCAGCGCGCTGTACACACGAAGCAAGACTTTGAAGAGCCGCGAGTCGCGCCGCGCGGTGGGCAGAGAACGCGTGGCGCGATAGGCCAGAGCTGAGGCGAACGCCAACGCCAACGTGTACGGGATGGCCGTCTTCAGGTGTACGCCGTAGTTGCTCATGCCACCTTCGTCGGTCTTGAGCACGAGGCCCGGGTGCAGGACAACGCAGACCGCGATGAAGAAGGCGAAGGCGATCTGACTTTGCGCGACGTCGCGAATCACTCGAACCTTCATCGAACGAACAACGCGGATGCCAGGGCGAGGACTGTTCACAGCCGGTGCAGCTCGAACTTCATTGATGTGGGGGCGCTCCGGGTGAGTTCGACGACGCCGACGCACATGGTGAGGAAACCAAGTCCGGCGAGACCGAGGTGCACGACGCCGCTCTGTAATTTCTCGTTGTAGAGCCAGACGCCGAGCTCAACGCTCACGACGGGATCGACGATCACGATGAAGGGTTGCGAGACGCTCAACGGACCGACGTGCAGTGCCGCTTGTTCACAGAACAGTCCCACCACGCCGCCGACGACGAAGGCGTAGAGCGGCCAGTGCGTGACCGCGCCTTCGATCCCCGATGACGAGAAGACGTCCGTTGTCGCCTTGATGAACGTGGCCTCGAGTGCCCACATCACGCCCGTCGCGGCGGCGAAGAGGGCCGCCCGGCGACTCGGCGATCCGGCGCGCGCGAACAGTACGAGAACCGCGGTGAGGCCCGCGCAGACGAGCACGGGCGCGGCCCACGATGACGGAGCGGGCACGTGGACGTGGCCGCTCGGCGAACTCGCAAAGAGGAAGACGCTAAGGCCGACCACCGTGAGGCCCGCACTCATCCAAGCGAGACGGCGCAGTCGTTGGTGGAGCCATAGACGGCGCAACAGCAAGGCGATAATGAGTTCGCTCACGAGGAGTGGTTGGACTTCCGACATGGGGCCAAAGTGCAGCGCGAGTGCTTGAAAGATCAATGATCCGGCGAGGGCGATCCAGCCGAGAAGCCAGAGCGGCTGGCGGAACAAGAAAAGTACCAACTGCCAGTTGGACGAGTGATCGGTCTTTCGAGTGCTGGCGATGTGTTGAGCGGTGAGGGCGAGCGCGTTGGCCAGAGCCGTTAAGAGCGCGAAGAGAATGGCCAAGACTTGACTAAGAGTCGTCGCCTCGCGCATAGCCATGACGCTAGGCCAGGTGGCGCCGGAGTACGAAGGCGTCTCGACGTTTCATCACCTCCAGGTGGCAACGAAACGACGTCGAAAGGAAGGACCACGGTGTCGTTATCATGACGTACCGACGACCGGTAAAGTAACCATTCAGGATTGACGGATCGTGGTTTGTTGTTCAAAGGAGCTCGATGGACGTCGCTAAGGACACGATCACGGTCATCGGCGCAAGTTGGTGTCCGGACTGTCGTCGAGCGAAGGAGTTCCTGGGCGAACACCGCGTCGCCTACGACTGGATCGACTTGGAGCAACACCCCGAAGCCATCGAACTCGTCGAGCGCATCAACGGCGGCAGTCGCAGTATCCCGACGATCGTCTTTCCGGATGGTTCGCACCTGGTGGAACCGGGCAACGACGAACTCGCCGAGAAGTTGGGCATTACTCGTTCGGCGACGTCGTCGACCTACGACGTCGTCATCATCGGTGGGGGCCCCACCGGGCTCACCGCGGCCATCTACGCGGCCCGGGAGAACCAGAGCGTGTTGATCATCGAAAAATCCGCCGTCGGTGGCCAAGCCGGCATCACGGAGCGACTCGACAACTATCCGGGCTTTCCCGAGGGCGTGGCGGGCCACGATCTCGCCGATCGAATCCGACGGCAAGCTGAGCGCTACGGCGTGGAGATCCTCCAAGCGGTCGCCGTCAACGACGTGCGTGCCGAGGGTGACTGGGTCACGGTGACCACGACGACCGGGGATTCGTACCAAGCGCGTGCCGTGTTGGTGGCGACGGGATCGGTCTATCGGCGTACCGGCGCAGAAGGGGAGTCGGACCTCATTGGCGCGGGCATCCACTTCTGTGCGACCTGTGACGGACCGTTCTATCGCGGGGCCAAGGAAGTGCTCGTCATCGGTGGCGGGAACAGTGGCTTAGAAGAAGGCCTCTTCCTCACCGAATTCGCCGATCACGTCACCGTCGTCGAGTACTCCGAGACGTTGGCGGGAAGCCGGCTCCTTCAAGACAAGGTGCTCGCGCACCCGAAGATGACGGTCGTCACCAACACCAAGGTCGTGGGCTTTCAAAGTAGCGCTGCCGGCCAACTCGAAGCGGTGGAGCTCGAAGACCGAAAGGCCGGCGATCGGCGCCGTCACGAGGCGACGGGAGCCTTCGTCTTCATTGGCCTCGATCCCAATACTGCGTTCCTCGACGGCGCGCTCGAGTTGGACGAACGTGGCTTCATCCTCAGTGACGAACAGTTCCGGACGAACGTGCCGGGCGTCTTCGCCGCGGGTGACGTGCGGCACGGCTCGACGAAACAGTTGGCGTCGGCGGTGGGCGAAGGCGCGGCGGCATCTATTCAGATTCGCTACCACCTCGATAAAGTCACCGCTTCCTGACGACGAGAACGCGGCCGGACGAAGAGGTCGACGATCGACGTCGTCCCTAACCGCGCGTGGCGACGACGGCGCCAGCGGGGAATTCTTCGCGGCCGCCTGATGTCAGGCGCCAGGCACTTTGACGACCCTGGACTGTCCACTCCTTCGGGCCACCCACGAGCGCCGTCTCCTCGTCGATGCCAAAGACGGTGATCAACGACTCGTCGGGGAGGACGAAACGAGTCAACAGGTCGGGTACACGCGCCGCGAACGCGTCGAAGTGGGGGATCACGCCCAGGTGCTCCAGCAGTCCGAGGCCCGCGGTGCTGCCCTTTCGTGGGTGCCGCAGGGACGGGATCCACGATCCCAGCGCCATCGCGCCAGCGCTGCACCCGGCGAGGGCCGCGCCAGCGCGCCACGTCGTCTCGATGGCTCGCCACACTTTGGTGTCGCGTAACGTGTCCGCCAAGTAGTTAGGATCGCCGCCCGACAGGTAGATCAGCCCGGCACCCTCGATCAACGCGGCGTACTGAGGATTGTCAGCGTCGGCGCGGTCGTTGACCGGAACGATGACGGGCTCGACCCCGAGACGACGGGCCTGGGTCGTGCCGAGTTCGTGCCAATGGCTGACGACCGACGGTCCGTCTTGGACGGCGGCAGTAGCGAGCTGCACGTAGCGCGGCGCGCGACCAGCGATGAGTTCTGCTTCGAGGTCGGTCATCGAGGGAAGATACTCACCCGACCCCACCAGTGCGATGGGACCTGGTCCCTCTTCAGTACTCACTGTCCTCCAATGCGACGTCACAACATATCGGCTCGATCGAACGAAGCGCCTTCGCTCAATCTATCTGGGTACGGGCTCGTTCGAGCGCGACGCGCGATACGGTGGGCGTGTTGCGTGCGTAAGTCTCCGATGAGGACGTAGAGAATGAACGACGACCACAACGTGCCCCACGGACTTTCGGCGAAGCCGCCGGAGCACGTGAACACGTATCAACTCAACACGCCGATGACCTCGCCGCCCGATCGAATCTTCGACGCGTGGACCAGTCACTTCGACACGTGGTTCGCGTCGCCCGGTGAGACCTCGATGAACGCGAGACCCGGTGAGCCGTACTGGTTCAACATTCGTCACGAGGGTGCGTGTTATCCGCACTACGGCCGATTTCTCAACGTCGAAGCGGGGCGTTTGATCGAGCAGACGTGGGTGACGGGAGAGAACGGGACCGACGGCGCCGAAACGGTCGTGCGAATCGAACTTCTTCCCAGGGCGTCGGGAACCGATCTTCGACTTCGTCACCGCGGGTTCTACGAAAAGGAGTCAATGCGCCGCCACGGCGAATCCTGGCCGCAGACTCTCAAACACCTCGATGACGCGTTGACGAGGGGAACCTAGTTCGCCGAGCGCCAACTGTTCGTCTTCCCTCGTCCGTGCCACCACTTCGTTAGGACTCGTACCACGGTCACCGACACGGCGGCGATGACGAACGAACCGACGATGTCGCGTGGGTTGTGAATGTGGGCAGCGACGCGCGCCCAACTCACCACGAGCGCGATGACGAGAAGGATGACCGCCGTGCGCTTCGAGTAGAGGTACATGGTAAAGGCGAGAAACGACGTGAAGAGTGCGTGGTCGGAGGGAAACCCGTTGTCGGCGGCGTGGGGGATTATCGGTGTGAGGTGATGCGTGACGAAAGGCCGTGGGTCGTAGTAGAGACGCGCCGCGATGACTGACAGCACGAGGGCGAGGATGCCACCAGCCACCAACTGCCACGTCAGCGAGATCTTCAAGCTGACCTTCGCGCGCAGCCAATAGACAGCTACGATCAGGACGCTGAAAAGGAAGAAGTACTCGCCAACGATTTTGATGAGTGTGTGCATCGTTCCAGTCTAAGTAGTGGGTGCGGTGGCGCCAAAAGAGGTCTCGCCACTCGCGGTCTCGGCGTCGACATCGCCGCGCGGGCTTCCAGAACCGACCCAGTCAGTAGAGTTCTCACGTATGCATCGTCTGTGGATCGTCGTCGACGTACTTGTCGTGTTACTCTTCGTCGGGATTGGCCGCTCGTCGCACCACCACGGTCTTCGCCTGTCGGGAGTGCTCTCAACGACCTGGCCCTTCGCGGTCGGGCTAGGGCTTGGTTGGTTGTACGTCACCCTGCGTCGACAAGACGGTGCGTCGTTGCGTGGTGGCATCGCCATCTGGCTCACCACTGTGGCCGTCGGGATGACCCTGCGCGTGCTCGCTGGTCAAGGGACGGCGTTCGCCTTTGTCATCGTGGCGCTTGTGTTTCTCGGCTCCATAATGCTGGGTCTTCGGATGGCGTTGCGGTACGTGCGCTCGCGTCGAGGACGCGTCTCCGTCTGACGCTCTAGAAGAAGACGGCGCAGAGGTCGTAGATCTCGCGTGGGACTTTTCGTTGACCGACGGCAACGGTCGCCAGCGGCGCGAGGACCACGTTGTCGTCACGAACGACCGGGATCATGCCGAACTTGCCCGCGATGACGGCGTCGTACGCGGCGGCGCCGACGCGGGTAGCGAAGATGCGGTCGTGCGCGGTGGGACTGCCGCCGCGTTGAAGGTGACCGAGCACGGTCGTTCGAACTTCGAACCCACCTTGTTCTTCAATTTTTGCCGCGACGAAATGTCCTACGCCACGAGTGGCGTGACGAACGCCGCCGACGCCCTCGGTCAAGAGCTCTTCTACCTCGACGCCGCCCAGTATGGCGAGATTGATGCCTTCGGCGACGACGACAATCGAATACACGAGGCCGGCGCTACGACGGCGATTGATGTGTTCGACGATTTCGTCCATTGTGACTGGGAACTCGGGAATGACGATCATGTCCGCCCCTCCGGCCAATCCGCCGAGCGCCGCGACCCAACCAGTGGAGCGTCCCATGGTCTCGACGACGATGACACGGTGGTGTGAGGCGGCCGTTGTGTGGAGACGGTCGAGGGACTCGGCGACAATACTTATGGCGGTGTCGAAACCAATGCAGTACTCCGTACCCGGCAAGTCGTTGTCGAGCGTCTTGGGTACGCCCACGATCGGCGCGCCGCGCTCGGCGAGCCAGCTGGCGATGCGATGCGTCCCGTCGCCGCCAATGGCTACGAGCGAATCGAGGTGGTCCTCGATGGCGGCCAGGACGCATTCGCGCCCGCCCGCTGGTTTATCGAGGTTGAATCGCGCCGTCCCGAGTAGGGTGCCTCCTTGGCCGATCACGCCGCGTAGATCTCTGGCGGTGAGTGCAGTGCCTTGATAATCACCGACGAGTCCGGCCCAGCCGTTGGCGATGCCGACGACTTCGTGACCGTCGCGCAGCGCCATCTCGCCGATCGCTCGAATCGCGGCGTTGAGACCGGGCGCGTCGCCTCCGGCAGTCAGAACACCAATTCGCATGAAAACTCCCTCACCAGACCCGTCGTCAGTCTAGGAGCGTCAACGGGTTCGCCCCTAGGCGTCGCGCCACCATCATGAGGTGTGCTCGCGCGGGCATCTGGTCGTCGCTTCAACACATCACGTAAAGCCCTCGGTCGGCAAGCGATCGACGCCCGAGGCGAGAACGTGACAGAGAAACGTCGCGTCGGCGTTTCGAGCGTTGCGTCGACCTCGTGCACGTCAAGCGATCGTTGGCTAGCGCGCTACGCGAGGGCCTCTTCGCGCACCACGTCGCTGCGGGTGAAGAGAAGGGTCAGTACGAAGCTCAGCGCCAGGGCGACGATCACGCCCAAGTTGGCGCCAGCCCAGTGACCCGTCTTGCCGCCGAGATCGAAGGGCTTCAGCAAGTAGCCCTGCCACGTGAGCCACGAAGCGTACGTGTTCGTGACGAGTCCCCAGCCAATGAAGCTCGACACGATCGTGATCGCGACGGGCACGATCCGTAGGTCGCCGTAGCGCCCCGACGAAGCGAAGAGATCGGCGTCGACGTAGTCCTTCCTGCGTAGGACGAGGTCGGCCAAGAAGACGCCGCACCACGCGGCGATGAGTACGCCCACCGTGATGAGGAATCCTTCGAACTGGTACAGGAAGTTCTGCTTGTCGAAGACGATGTAGATAGTGCCGATCAACATGATGACGCCGTCCACGCCCGCCGCGGCGTAGCGCGGAATCTTGAGTCCAGCCGAGAGAAGCGCCAGGCCCGACGAGTAGATGTCCAACACGGCGCCGCCGACGAGCCCGAGTATGGCCACGATGACGAAGGGTACGAGGAACCACGTAGGCAACAGGTTCGCGAGTGCGCCCACGGGGTCGTTACCCACCGCACTCGAAAGTGTCGACGACGATCCCGCTAACAACAGACCGAACGCGATGAGCACCAGAGGCGCCACGGACCCTCCGAACGTGGTCCACCACACGACCCCGTTCGACGAGGCGCTACGCGGAAGGTAGCGCGAATAGTCCGCCGCCACGTTCACCCAACCGAGGCCAAAGCCCGTCATGACCAAGACGAGCGCACCGATGACCAGTTGGAAGGAGCCCGAGTGCACGTGGCTCACGACGTGCCAGCTGATGTGTTTGACCGTGAGGGCGATGAAGACGATCGTAAGGATGCCGGTGACGACCGTGATGATCACCTGCATGCGCATGATCAAGTCGAAACCCATTACGCCGCCGGCGATGATCAGCGCGGCGATGATCAGCATCGCCACGACCTTCAAACCGTCACCCCCGCCCCAGCCGAGGCGGACGAAGACGGTGTTGGTGGCGAGCACCGCGATGACGGTGAGGGCCGTCTCCCACCCGACGCAGAGCAGCCACGAGATCGCCGACGGCAGGCGGTTGCCCCGCACGCCGTAGGCCGCACGTGAGAGCACCATCGTGGGCGCCGAACCACGCTTACCCGCGGTGGCGATGACGCCACACAGCCAGAAGCTAAACACCGTGCCGATAACGCCCACGACGATGGCTTGGACGAAGGAGATCCCGAAGTTCAGTACGTACGAGCCGTAACTGAGGCCCAGGACCGAGACGTTGGCGCCGAACCAGGGCCAGAAGAGGTCGCGCGGGTGCCCTTTTCTCTCCCTCTCGACGATGACATTGATGCCGTTCTCTTCAATTCGAAGGACGTTGGACGATCCGACTCCAACGCGCTCAGCTACATCGTCGCTCACGGTGCCTCCTCGCGACAGCAGGGTGCTTCGCTGGCATCGATTGTACGCAGAGTTCAGCATTCGTAGGACGCTGGTGCGTTCATCCCTTCGTTAGAAGTTTCACGACCGGCTCACTAGGGTGTTGGACTATGAGCGACGCGCCTCGACTCTTTTGTCTCGACACGGTCTTGATCGACGTGGTCTTGAAGATCGCAGCACTGCCTCAACGAGCGGGCGACGTGCTCGCGAGTGAGCAGCTCGTCACGACTGGTGGGGGCTTTAACGCGATGAGTGCCGCTGCTCGCCACGACATGCCCGTCGTCTACGCCGGGCGGCTCGGCGCGGGTCCCTTCTCCTCGCTCGCGACGTCGTCGCTCGAACTCGAGCACGTTGAAGTGCCCATCGAGCGAAACGACGCACTGGATACCGGCATCTGTGTGGTGTTACTCGAGTCCGACGGCGAGCGGTCGTTCGTCACCTCGCGCGGCGCCGAAGCGACGCTTCGCGCGAGTGACCTCGACGCACTCGGTGTGGCGGCGGGTGACTACGTCTTGGTCTCGGGCTACAACGTCATGTACCCCGAGCTCGCGTCGATCGTGCTGGCCTGGATCGCCGGGCTCTCGCCCGAGGTGAAAGTGGTCTTCGACCCGGCGACGCGAATGGTCGACATCCCGCCGCCAAATCTCGACGCGATGATCCATCGTTCGAACTGGCTCGTCTGCAACGCGTCTGAGGCCTCGGCGCTCACGCGCTGTACGGACGTGGCCGAGGCCGCGACGCTGCTCGCGAGACGCACCGATGCCCTCAACGTGCTCGTGCGAAGCGGCGCGAAGGGCTGCGTCGTGGCGATGAGCCACCGAGACGCCGTCGTCGTCGACGGATTCGCCACGACGGTCGTCGACACCAACGGCGCCGGCGACGTGCACAACGGTGTCTTCGTGGCCGAGCTCGCCCGCGGGGAGGACGCCCTCGCTGCGGCGCGGTGGGCGAACGCGGCGGCCGCGATGGCGATTAGTCGTTTCGGTCCCGCGACGGGACCGCACCGCGATGACGTCGAGAAGTGGCTGGCCCGGACCGACGCCTGACCACGCCCGAGTGCGCTACGGCGCTCACTGGGGCGCGGCGGTGGCGGTGACGGCAGCCAAATTGCGTGGATAGTGACACGCCACCTGACGTCCGGGAACGATCGTGAGCAGCGGTGGCTTTTCTACCGCGCACAACTCGGTCGCGACGGGACAGCGCGGGTGGAAAGGACAACCGCTCGGTCGGTCTGCCGGATCGGGGACGTCGCCGGTGATGATGATGCGTTCGCGACGTGGTGCGTCGGTGTCGTTGAGTTCCGGCACTACCGACAGAAGTGCCTCGGTGTAGGGGTGCAGGGGAGTGGAATAGATCGACTCGACGTCGCCGAACTCGACGAACTCACCGAGGTACATGACGCCCACTCGGTCCGAGACGTGGCGCACGACGCCCAGGTCGTGCGCGATGAAGACGTAGGTGAGGTTGAACTCATGTTGCAGGTCGGCCATGAGGTTGAGCACCTGGGCCTGGATCGAGACGTCGAGCGCGCTGACGGGTTCGTCGGCGATGACCAAGGTGGGATTGACCGACAGCGACCGGGCGATCCCGATGCGCTGGCGTTGGCCGCCCGAGAACTCGTGGGGGTAGCGGTTGATCGCGGCCGCGTCCAGACCTACGGTGGCGAAGAGCTGGCGCACGCGCTCGTCGATCTCACTCGACGTGCCGAGGTGGTTGATGCGCAGGGGCTCGGCGACGATATCGCCCACGGTGCGGCGCGGGTTGAGCGACGCGTAGGGATCTTGGAAGACCAGCTGGAACTTTCGGCGATAGGGGCGAAGCCGACGGCGCGACAGTGCCGTGAGTTCGGTCCCCTCGAAGGTGACGGTACCCGACGTCACCGGTAGCAGTTGGACGAGACAGCGCGCCAACGTGGATTTGCCGCAACCCGACTCACCCACGATGCCCAACGTCTCGCCGCGCTTCACCTCCAATGAGACGCCGTTGACGGCGCGCGCGACCACGCGGTTACCGAGCTTCTTGCCCCGAGAGGAGAACGTCTTCACCACGTCGGTGGCCTGGAGGACGACGTCGTCGCTCACGCGCGCTGCTCCTCGGTGGGGCGGATCGCTACGCGCTGGTCGTCCGACAACCAACAGGCGTCGACGTGACCAGCGTCGCCCTCGAGTGGCGGGCGCTGCGCGCACTTTTCCATCACGTAGTCACAGCGCGGCGCGAAGGCGCAGCCCGGCGGCAGGTTCAACGGTGAGACCGCGTTGCCGCGAATGGTGTGAAGGCGCTCGTTCTTCGTGTCGAGGCGCGGCACGGCGTCCAGGAGGCCCCACGTGTAGGGATGGCGGGGGTGACGAACGAGTTCGAGTTCCGGTGCGATCTCGACGGGCCGTCCGGCGTACATGACGACGACGCGGTGCGCCATCTCGGCGATCACGCCCATGTCGTGGGTGATGATGACGATAGAGGAGTCGTAGGTGTCCTGGAGTTTCAGCATGAGGTCGAGAATCTGAGCCTGGGTGGTGACGTCGAGCGCCGTGGTTGGTTCGTCGGCGATCAAGAGGCGCGGGTTGCACGACAGGGCCATCGCGATGACCACGCGCTGGCGCATGCCGCCCGAGAACTCGTGGGGGAAGCGGTCCACGCGGGACTTGGGGTCGGGGATGCCGACTTGGCCGAGTAGTTCGATCGCGCGTTGACGCGCGGCGGCCTTGGACAGATGGAGGTGCTGACGGATCTGTTCGACGAGTTGCCAACCCACGGTGTACACCGGCGTCAGTGCGGTCATCGGATCTTGGAAGATCATGCCGATCGAGCCGCCGCGAATTGGCTGGAGCTCTTTGTCGCTCAGTCCGAGGATCTCGCGGCCCTCGAAGAGCACGCTGCCGGTGACGGTGACGTTCTTCTCGCGGACGAGCCCGAGCATCGAATAGATGGCCACGCTCTTGCCCGAACCCGACTCGCCCACGATGCCAACGATCTCCTTTTGCCCGACGTCGAATGAGAGTCCGTCCACGGCGCGCAGGACACCTTGGCGCGTGGCGAAGGAGACCTTCAGATCGCGCACCTGCAAGACCGGCGCTCGCTGGGCGGTGGACTCAGGCAAGGCGCACTCTCGGATCCAGATAGGCGTAGAGCACGTCGACGACGGCGTTGGCGAGCACCACGAAGAAGGCGCCGTACATCACGCACCCCATGATGACCGGGAGGTCCAGGCTCTGCAACGACGTGTAGGTCAGGTAGCCGACGCCAGGGAGTCCGAAGACGACCTCGGTGAGCAACGCCGCGCCACCGACGAGCGCGCCAAAGTCCAGCCCGAACAACGATACGATCGAGATCAACGAACAGCGCAGTGCGTGGCGAAAGAGGATCCGCCGCTCGGACAGGCCCTTCGCGCGCGCCGTGCGGACGTAGTCCTCGTTGAGCGCGTTGACGAGTTCCGCGCGCAGCACGCGCGCGTAGATCCCCGCGTAGAGCGCCGCGAGCGTGAGCCAGGGAAAGAGGAGATGGAGGAACCACTCGCCGGGACTGGTCGTGAACGAGACGTAGCCCGGTGGTGGGACCCACGCGAAAATTGACGAGTGGAACTTGCTCTGCGTGAGTAGGTTCATCACCTCGCCGAGCCAGTAGGCAGGTACCGACACCGCGGCGATGCCGACGAACATGATGAAGGGGTCGATGAACTTGCCCTGGTTCGACGCGGCGATAACACCGCCCAAGACGCCCACGATCAACCAGATCACTGCGGCGCCGAGGACGAGCGAGAGCGTGACCGGCGCGGCCTGGGTGATCTGGGGCACGACGCGCTCGCCGACGTTCACGTAGGACGTGAGGTCCTGTTTGAAGAAGAGGTGATCCATCATGATCAGGTAGCGAATGGGCAGCGGCCGATTGAGTCCGAACTGTTTCGCCACCTGGGCGAGCACCTGCGCCGACGCGCTGCGCCCGGCGATACGCGCGGCCGGATCGACGCCGGGCGTCGCGAAGAAGATGAGAAAGACCGTCACGCTGATGGTGAAGAGCACCAACACGGCCGACGCGAATCGGCGAACGATGAAGTAGAACATCTAGATCGAACCGCGCAGTTTGGCCTTGGGATCGAAGGCGTCGCGGAAGCCGTCACCGAGCACGTTGAGCGCGCCCGCGGTGATCACGATCATGATCCCGGGCGCCATCGCGACCCACGGCCGTGTGTAGAGCAAGTCGAGTCCGTCGTTGATGATGGTGCCCCAACTGGCCGCCGGAGGTTGGACGCCGATGGAGAGAAATGACAGCGCCGACTCGGTGAGCATGTTGAAGGCCACCATGAGAGGGAAGAACACGATGATGCTCGGCATCACGTTGGGCAGGATCTCCTTGCGCAAAATGAGCCAGTCCGAGGCCCCCGCACCGATCGCGGCCTGGATGAACTCGCGTTCCTTCAGCGACAGCACCAGTCCTCGGATCGGTCGACCAACGTAGGGCACGAAGACCGCGGCGATAATCAAGATCGGCAGGAAGAGCGAGCCGGGTTGGAGATGGATGAAGGCGATGTTGATGCCACTCGTGAGGAGTACCACCGACAACGAGATCGCCAGCAGGTAGATGGGAAAAGCCCACACGATGTCGAACAGTCGAGAGATCAGCCAGTCGATCGCCCCGCCGAAGTAGCCCGAGAACAAGCCGAGCAGGGCCGCGACGACGCAGCAGATGATGGCCGAGACGAAACCAATGTACAAACTGGTGCGTCCGCCGTAGAGCAGTCGCGCAAAGACGTCGCGCCCCTGGGAGTCAGCGCCGAGGAAGTACGTCGAGAAGTGCCAGGTGGGGCCGATGGGCGTCACACCGAGACCGAGGCCCTGCGTATTGGCCTGTAGGACGTTCACCGTCTTGTGACCGAGTCGGATGGTGCCGTTGAGGTTTGAGGCGAAGGGGTTCTCGTGGGCAATGGCGTGGGCGTAAACCGGGGCCAACAGGCACGCGGTCACGATGAGGACGAGGAGACCGAACGCGGCCATGGCCGCTTTGTTTCGTCGAAGTTGGCGCAGCGACGACCGCCAGGGGCTTTCGGGCCCCCTGGCGGTCGTGACACCGTTACCGGCGACGTCAATGGTGCTGGGTTCTGCTGTGGCTACTACTTCACCCAAAGTTGGTCCACGTACATGTAGAACTGCTTCGAGAACTGGTAGTTACCCGTGCCCTTCGAGACGAAGTCGGTCAACTTGGGGTTGAACAGTGGCACCCACGGCGCGTCCGTGGTCATGATCTCTTGGTCGATCGAGCCCCACATCGCGTTGGCCTTCGTGGCGTTGGTCAACTCGAGAGCCTCCGCCTGTTGCATCTTGGCGCTGATGGCCTTGTTGCAGTATCCCGAGATGTTGATGCTGTTATCCGAGGCGGGGTGGAAGTTCGCGCACGAGAGCAGGACGTTCAAGAAGTCCGACGCCGCGGGGTAGTCCTGGTACCACTGGCTCACGCTGATCTGCACCTTGTTCTTGGTGTTCTGGATGTACGTGAACTGGATGTTGGCCGACAAAGGCTTCACCGTTGCCTTGTAGCCGATCGAGTTCAACACGCTCTGGAAGTACTGACCCACCGCGAGGTTCACCGGGTCGTTAGTGACGACGATGCCGACCTTGTCGCCGGCCGTGCCCGAGGCCTTGACCAATGCCTTGGCCTTGGCGAGGTCTGGTCCCTTGTAGGTCGACGAACTAGCGCTGTTGTAGGCGCAGTAGGACTTGTAGCCGGGAAAGCCCGGGGGCAAGATCGTGCAGGTCGGCTGACCGAGCTTCGTGCCACCGTAGAGGTTCACGACGTCGTTCTTGTTGATCGCGTAGTTGAGCGCTTGGCGCGCCTTCACGTTGTTGAACGGCGCGAGGTTCACGTTCATCGGTGCGTACCAGTCGGCGGTGAGCGGGTTCACGTGCAACTGCGAGGCGTACTTGGTCGAGATCTGCTGGAGACGGTCCGTCGGCAGCGGGTCAAAGATCCAGTTGGCCTGGTTGTTCTCCACGGAGGTCACCTCGGACTCGACGGTCTCACCGAAAGTCTCGTTGATCGTCGTGGGATAGCCCTTGGGTTGCGCCGCGGCGGACCAGACCTTGAAGTAGGGGTTGCGCTTCATCGTGAGTCCCGTCGTCGGGTTGTACTTGGAGAACGTGTACGCGCCCGTGCCGGGAATCGGGACGTCACCCTGATCCTTGCCCGGGGTGCTCGCGGGCAAGATGGAACCGAAGGGTACCGCGAGTTGGTCGAGGAACTCCGAGTCGGACTTGATGAGGTTGACGACCACGCTGTTCGTCGACGTGTTCACGATGACGCCACCGGCCAACGAGCAGGTGGCGGGTGTGGTGACGCACGCCGGACCACCGACGATGTCGTTGTACCAGGTACCCGCGTTGGGGTTCGAGACCTTGAAGATTCGCTGGAAGCTCGCGAGGACGTCCTTCACCGTGACGGTCTTACCGTTCGAGAACTTGATCCCGGTGCGCAGTTTGAAGGTGTAGGTCTTGCCGTGGTTGGTGACCGTGGGCATCGCCACCGCGAGGTCGGGCACGACGTTGAACGACGACTGCCCGCTCACCTTTTCGAAACTCACGAGGCCGTCGTAGGTCGCCTGGTACAGCTGCCAGTACTCCAAGGTGTAGTTGACCTGGGGATCCAACGTGCCACCCGCCGTCGAGGCCAAGAGGTGCAGGGTGCCACCCGCGTGTTTGGCCTGATACGTGAAGGCCGCGCCCGCGGGCACCGCCGGACCCATCGCGACGAGCATGCTCGACATCAGAGCGAGCGCCCCGATCGTTACGCACGCCTTCTGAATTAACTGCTTTGCCATCTTGCTCCCTTTTTTTGGTTGTGCTACGAACTCTCCACTGTCGCCAAGTCGTGGTGGGAGAGGAAGTCCTCGACCACCGACCGGTAGCGCTCGGGCTCTTCGATGAAGGGCATGTGGCTCGACGCCTCAAAGATCTCCCACCGCACGTCAGGGATCGAGTCGAAGAACGGCTGCACCGTGGCCGGCGTCGCCTCATCGAAGCGCCCCGACAACAACAAGGTCGGAGCCACGATGTGTTGCACGCGCTCGACGACGCTCCAGTCCTTCAGGGTTCCGATGCAAAAGAACTCATTCGGCCCGTTCATCGTGTGGTACACGGTGGGGTCCTGCGCGAGGTACTCGGTCGTGCGCAGGACTTCGGGTGGATTCGGCACGACTCGACAGACGTGCTCGTCGTAGTAGATCTGCGACGCCGCGAGGTACTCGGGATCGTTGGTGGTGCCGTCGGCTTCGTGGCGATCAAGGGTCGCCTCGACGTCCGGCGGTAACTGAGCCCGCAGGATCTTGGCCTCACTGGCCCACAGTGCCATTGAGGCCGGCGAGTTCGAGATCACCAGCGAGCGAAGGCCCACGGGCTGACGGATGGCGTGCTCGGCGCCGAGCATGCCACCCCAGGACTGACCCAAGAGGTGGTAGTCGTCGGCGATACCGAGTTCGCCGAGCAGATTGTCCAGTTCGTCCAGGAAGAGTTGAACCGTCCAGAAGTCGCCACCGCGTTCGGGCAGGTGCGTCGAACGACCGCCGCCCAGTTGGTCGTAGTGCACGACGGGGCGACCACTCTTGGCGACGTCGGCGAGGGCGAGAACGTAGTCGTGCGTGCAACCTGGTCCACCGTGGACGACCACGAGCGGTGTCAAACCAGCATCCAAATCACCGGTCACCCGGTACCAGGTTGACCACTCTCGAAACGAAATGGTGCCTTCATGAACGTTGTCGCCCGCCATCGCGAAATTATAGGGTCAAGTCAGCAGGTCCACAATGCAGGTCCCCGCCACAGCGAACGGTTCTCGACGTCGGCGGCGTACTCGTCGCCTAGATACCGGGCCAACGGGTGAATTCGCAGGGCGGCCCGCCGCGAAAGGAGAGCGGCTCGGAACTAGGCCGCGTCGGGTCGGCCAACCTAGAAGTAGTTCTCGCCGAGCTCTTCGCTCCACTTCGCGACACGGAGTTCGCTGCGCGGTCCACTCCAGGAGTACACCGGTTTGATATCGAGCACCTGCGTGTCGTTGATGGCGTCGAGACCTCGAACGACGAGAGACCGTTTGTCGACGCGCTCCAGGGCGACGATGGAGAGCATCAGGCGATTCGGGCGGTCCTTGTTTCGCTGCGCGAAGATGCCCACGTCGGGCCACTCCGTGTTCCCTCGTGGGTGACGGTGCCACGGTCCCGGCGGCACGTTCTCGGCGAGCGACGCGAAGAACACGACCTCGACGTGCGAGAACTCTTCAAGCCCGCGCAGGGCGGCACTGGGGACATCCTCGGCCAACTCGATGGTGGAGACGAAATCGTCCCAGTTGTCGTCGCTCATCTCGCGCCGCTCATTGCGCACGAAGGCGACGGTGCGCATCACGGGTTCCACCAACCCAGGCTAGTGACGGCCCGTATTTTGGACGAAGTGAGGTCGCGAGTGGCCGCGGCGCCAGCGGTATCGTGGAGCGTTCGAGAGAAGAAGAGATGGCTGAACTGACCTTTACCTACGGGACCATGGCCTCTGGCAAGTCCACGCTGGCCCTTCAACTTTGCTGGCAGCTGAGAGAAGGTCGTAGCGACGTCGCGTTGTGGACCTTTGGCGACCGCAGTGATGACGGGATGGTCACGAGTCGCATCGGCATCGAGGCCGCCGCGGAGGCCCTGGTGCCCGGGGCCGACATCGAGCGCAGCATCGACGCGCTCGTGGAGCGCGGTGTGAAGATCCTCGTCATCGACGAGGCGCAGTTCGCGAGCGTCGCCCAGATCGACTCGCTGGCCCGGCTCGTCGACGATCGCGACGTCGACGTGCACGCCTTCGGGCTCTCGGCGGACTTCTTGTTGAACGTCTTCCCCTCGTCGGCTCGCCTCTTCGCGATCGCCGACTGGGCGCACGAACTGCCGCTGACGTCGTCGTGCTGGTGTGGCAAGAAGGGACGCTGCAACGCGCGCGTGGTCGACGGCGTGGTGGCGCGTGAAGGAACGCAGTTCGTCACGGGCGACGTCAGCGAAGGAGCTGTGCACTACCAAGTGCTCTGTCGCGCCCACTACCGGCTTGGTCAACTGAGCGCGCCGGCGCCGGCGGTACTTGGGGCGTGAACCAGGTTCCGCGAAGCGACCGAGCAGGTCGCCGTGGGACGGGCGTCGAGAAGACTGAGACGACGCTGCGCGCTGATGGCTCCTTTACGTTGAGAACTCGTGCGCGAGTTCCCAGACCGTCTTCTCCAAGTGCCTTCACTGTGCGTCGCGCCCCGATAGGTTCGGCGGCCTTGGATTCGGTCTCCTCGCGTCTGAAGGTCTCCGCGTCCAACCTCTCGGGCGGCGAACAACAGCGACTGTGTATAGCGCGCGTTGACCCTCGATCCCGAGGTTCTCTTCATGGACGAGCCGACGTCGGCCCCTGACCCCGTCGCCACGCTTCGTATCGAAGAGCTCATGACGAATTTGAAGAGCCGTGTCACGGTCGTCATCGTCACGCACAACATGCAGCGGGTCGCGCGCATCTCTGACGACTGCGCGTTCTTGTTGATGGGTGAGGACCGTGCGGGCGAACTCATCGAGTTCGACACCACGGAGAAGATCATTAACAACCTCGTCGACTCGAGAACACTCGACTACACCATCGGACGCTTCGGCTAAGTTTTCGTCACGAGTTGACGTGACAAACTACCGAGAACAACATTTTCGGGGAGATCGTCGTGGTGAAAGAACTATGGCAAGAGTCGGCGACGTCGTTGGCCCAACTCATTCGAAGTGGGAGGACCTCCTCTCGGGAGGTCGTTGAGGCCCACCTCGCCCGTATCGACGCGGTGAACGGAGCCGTCAACGCCGTGGTGGACGTGCGCCCCGACGAGGTGCTCGCCGCCGCCGACGCCGCGGACGCGGCCCTGAAGAGTGGCGAACCACTGGGCGCGCTACACGGCGTTCCCTTCAGCGTGAAGACGAACTTGGACGTCGCCGGCTACGAAACTACCGAAGGATCGATAGCCCTGAAGGACGTCACGGCCACTGCCGACGCGCCGATCGTGGAGAAGATGCGCGACGCCGGCGCGGTCATGCTCGCGCGCACCAACATGCCTGACCTCGGTCTGCGAATCAACACTGAGTCGTCTCTCTACGGTGCCACGCACAATCCGTGGAAACACGGTTTCACCGCGGGCGGCTCGTCAGGCGGCGAAGCGGCCGCGATCGCCTCGGGCATGAGTCCGTTGGGGCTCGGCAACGACGTTGGCGGATCTCTGCGAAGCCCGGCGTACTGCTGTGGTGTGGCGTCCATCAAACCGACGCGAGGACGCGTCGCGCAGGGTAATCCGAGCAACACGCTCGACATGGCGATCAACGATCAAATCATGCTGGTTGACGGGGTCCTCGCCCGACAGGTCGGTGACGTCCGTCGCGGGCTCGAAGTCATCATGGGTTCGCATCGGCGCGATCCTCAGTCCGTGGACGTCCCCCTCGCTGGCCGACCCACGTCGAAACGCGTCGCGCTGGTCGTTGAGCCCATCGGAGGCGAGACCCACCGCGACGTCGCTGAGGGTGTTCGCGTCGCGGGACGTGCGCTCGAGGCGGCTGGCTACGAGGTGGAGGAGGTCGAGCCTCCGTTGCTCTTCGACGCGTACTTCGCGTGGACGGAACTGATGATGACGAGCCTCGCGGTCTCGATGCCCCGACTTGAGCCGCTGATGGGCGAGGGAGGTAGGCGATTCCTCGAGTTGACCTACGTCGAGTTTCCCCCGGCGAGCGCTTCGTCGATGGCCCTGATGCACGAGGCACGGTACCGAGTAGCGCGTGCGTGGCGAACATTCTTTACGACGTACCCCTTGATCGTCGGGCCGACGTGGACACAGCCGCCCTTCGAGCTGGGCTTCGATATCCAAGATGCCGAATCGGCGATGAAGGTGGTGGAGCTCTTTCGCTTCGTCCTACCGGCCAACGTTCTCGGCCTGCCGGCCGCCTGCGTGCCGACGAGCGTCGCCAGGGGTCTACCCACGGGAGTCCAGGTGATCGGCGACCTCTTTCGCGAGGACCTCTGCTTGAACGCCGCCGAAGCAATCGAACAGAGTGTCGGTGTCCTTACGCCCATCGATCCGCGCGCGTAGATGATGGAAGTCTTCATCCGCCCTATTGCCCTGGTCGACGTCGGTGCCGCGTCGAGCGTCATCCAGGGTGGTTCGTTGACGCCCGACGTGGAAGATGGCGTGAACGTCGACGCGTACTGGTCGGCCGTCGAAGAGACGCGTCGCCGTCGCGGTGACGTGTTGGTGGCGGAGGTCGACGGCGACGTGGTGGGCGTGTGCCAGGTGATGATCTTCCCGCACTTCCAACACACTGGCGGGTGGTGTTGTGAGCTCGAGAGCGTGCACGTGCGGCCGGACCTGCGTGGTCGCGGAATCGGCGCCAAGCTGCTCGAAGCGGCCGAGGTCCTCGCTCGACAAGCCGGGTGTTACCGGATGCAGTTGACCAGTCGCAACGTTCGAGCCGACGCGCATCGTTTCTACGAGACGAACGGTTTCGAACAGACCAGTCAGGGCTTCAAGAAGACGCTCTGAGGGGGCGTGGCTCGGGGCCTCGCTGGTTCCAAACTCGGACAGCGACGTGTCGTACAATCGCTGCACTGTGGAAAATGCAATCGCTGAGGACGCCCGCGATGGCGAACGCTAGGCGACTCCCACGGCACGTAGGGATCATTCCCGACGGCAACCGGCGCTGGGCCAAAGGACAAGGTTTCGAGAAACAAGACGGGTATCACTTCGGTCTGCAACCGGGTCTGGAGGTGTACAGCGCGTGTCTGGAGCTCGGCATCCCCGAGATCACCTTCTACGGTTTCACCGTCGACAACACGAAACGTCCCGCGGCCCAGATCGAAGCGTTTCAACAAGCGTGCGTCGAAGCGGTGGCGGAACTCGAAACGAGGGACGCGGACCTTCTCGTGGTCGGCAACACGCAGTCGGTCCTCTTTCCCAAGGAGCTTCTGCCGTACACGAAACGCACGAGAATCGGCGAGGGCCGTATCAAAGTCAACTTCCTTGTGAACTACGGCTGGAGTTGGGACCTCAACTATTCACTGAAGAACGGCAACGTGAGCGCGCGCGACAACATTGTCGACGGCATCGCGTCCGCCGATATCTCGCGGATCGATCTCATCGTGCGGTGGGGCGGCGGTCGGCGTCTCAGCGGCTTCCTGCCCGTCCAATCGATCTACGCCGATTTTTACGTGGTCGACGAACTGTGGCCGGACTTTTCGATCGACCAGTTCCACGAGGCGCTGCAGTGGTATCAAGAACAGGACGTGACGCTCGGGGGCTAGGAAGGGTCGAGGGAACTACCTGCGTTATCCGATGGTTTCTTCTCTGCGACCAGACGCGCCGTGCGAGCCAGATTTATCCGGTCTTCAATAGGTTGAACGCGGTGAGTTGGTTGTTCTCTTTGATGACTTCGAGGTGGCTCCAACTCTCGAGTCCTTCGACGCCCGGAATGGAACGTATGCGGTCGAGTTCCGTGATGACCTCGGCCTCCGATTTTGCGAGCACCGTACCAATGGCGTCCCAACGACTCAGTGTGAGGCTGAGATAACTGACTGACGTCATTGATTCAATCAAGGCGACCGTGTTGGCGCCGCCGCGAAGGCGAACGCCGAATCCGCACAGATGCTGCAGGCCCACCATGCCGGGCGCCATCACGGTACTGATTCGGACCACACCTCTACTCGTGAGTTGGTTCACGCGACTCCGAATTGCCGAGGACGAGAACTGTGTCGTTCGCGCGATTTCGGCAAAACTCGTTCGGCCATTTATTCGAAGAGCGTCCAGGATTTGGCGGTCGACGTCGTCGATCTCGGTCGGCGGGATGATGCCCGGCGGCGCGTAGAGATCCTTTATTCGCTCGGTGTAGACCGCCGTTTCCACGTGAGCAACGTTGTCCAATTCGGAAACGACGCGAATCTGTTCGCGAAGTTCGGCCATGTTCTTGGCGTGCACTTCGGCAATTAGTGCCGCACGTCCGAGGACGACTGATACCAGGGGCACCGAGTCCAGGGCGGCCACTTTTTGACCCGCGACTCGAGCTGAACCGACGACGCTGATAGAGAGGTGAGCGAAGGCCCGCAATCCCTGCGCGCTCGGGTGCACGATGCCGGTGATCAACAGCGCGCCGCCGTCGACGAGGCGGGCAACCCGAGCGCGCACCGCGACACGCGAGAGTCCAACGACGCCCGCTAGTTCTTCCATAGATGCTCGTCCGTTACGTTGCAGTTCTTCGTACAGGCGATTGTCGATGCGATCGAGATTCATGAGTTCTGCAAATAAGCGGATTTGTCGGTCGTGCTTACGACACGAATCCGAAAGGTCGATCCGTAGTGCCCCAAGGCTAAGGATTCGTTCACTCAAATGACGATATCAGCACTAAACGTAGGCAAATTGGTCTCCTCAATGACGAATCGGTGTTTGACGCGTCCAATTCAATCCTGTACGTTTCGCCCAGTACTTCGCAGAAGAACTGCTCGATAGCTCTGAGGGGAGAGCGTCCAGCCCGTAAAGCACATCATTGAGGGGGATTTTGAATGGCGATAGATCAGGCAAGCGCCGGGGCGATTGAGCAACACCATCTCGACTACATCCCCGAGGCCGAACGACACGGAAAAGTGTGGCGGCAGGGACCGTTCTGGTTTCTCGGTAACTTTCAACCTTTCACCGTTGCGATTGCGTTTCTAGGTCCATTCGTGGGCCTCAGTGGGCTCTGGACGTCGGTCGCCGGTATTGGCGGCATCTTGTTCGGGACGATGTTCATGGCGGCTCACGCGGCGCAGGGACCCCAACTGGGTCTGCCTCAGATGATTCAGTCGCGCGCCCAATTCGGGTATCGCGGTGTGATCATTCCTGTCATTGCGACGACGTTTACCTACATTGCGTTCAACGTGGTCGACACCGTCATCATCAAACAGGGACTCAATCAAATCTTTTCTTGGAACGCCACGTCCGTCGCGGTAGTCATTGGTCTGATCGCAGCCTTGCTCGCGATCTACGGTCACGACTGGATCCACAAAGTCTTCGCGGCGTTGTTTTGGATCTCCATGCCCTTCTGGATCATCTTGACGTACGGAATATTAAGTGGGCACGCGGGAGGTCACGGGCCCGCCGTTGGCGGATTCAACGTGGCGGGGTTCTTTGCGACCTTCGCCGTCGCGGCGTCGTACAACATTACGTACGCACCCTACGTCTCTGACTATTCGCGCTACCTCGCGAAGGACTCGTCTCGTCGAGGGATTATCACGGCCGTATTCATCGGTGCCGCGGGTTCACCCATTTGGCTGATTCCGGTAGGCGCGTGGATGGCGACTCGACTCGGGGTGAGCGACGCGTTCACGGGTATCTACGCCGCGGGGAACCACACGTTGGCGCACACGGGAACGATTCTCACGATCGTCGCGGTGATGGCACTCGTCGCGACCATGGGCATGAACGCCTACGGTGGCATGTTGTCCATCATCACGATCATTGACTCGTTCCGTCCGGTGGCCTCGGGCGCACGGGCTCGAATATGGACAATTTTGGCGCTAGGCGTCGTGTGGTTCGTCCTCGGCATTCTCCTCTCTAACGCCACGACCGCGCTCAACAACTCGCTGATCATCATGTTGTATCTTTTGGCGCCGTGGACGAGCGTGAACCTCATTGACTTCTACGCGGTACGTCACGGTAAGTTCGCGATCACCGACTTCTTCAAGCTCGACGGTGTCTACGGTCGATGGGGGATGAAGGGAATCATTTCGTACTTCGTGGGTATCGCGATTGAGATTCCCTTCATGTTGATCCCGAGCGTGTACGAGAGTCCGGGGGCCACCTGGCTCAAGAGCGTCGACATTTCGTGGATCCTTGGTCTCTTCGTCGCTGGCGGGCTCTACTTCGTGTTGACCCGCAGACAGGACCGCACGGCGGAGAACGCGGCCATTGCAGCGAGTGACGAAGCGTTGCGAAGTGGTGAGATCCTACGTTGAATTCGACTGAGGGGGTGAAGACTGCTGCGGCTGCGTTGATCGCCGCCTTCTCTCGTCACGATACGGAGGCGTACTTTTCGATGTTCGCGCCGAGCGCGACGTTTATCTTTCACAACACCGAGCAGATGCTCGAGAGTCGGTCGCAGTACGAAGAGTTGTGGAGCGCTTGGGAGAGCGAGGGATTTCACGTTCTCGGTTGTACCTCTCTCAACGCGAACGTGCAGATGCTGAATGACGACGTGGGGATATTTACTCACCAGGTACGAACGATGTTGGACGTCGAAGGAAAGCCGACTGAGTCGGGTGAGCGAGAAACGATCGTCTTCCAGCGACTCAACGGTGCCTGGCTCGGCGTTCATGAACACTTGAGCGTTGACCCGACATTTTGACCGGCGATTCCCTATAACTTGCTTTTGTAGTGCCAGTCGTCCAAGAAGGAAATAATCATGGGTAACAAGAACACGCCACGGATCGTCAAGAACGGCAAAGTTGGTCAAGTCGACGCGACGAAGGTTCCCCGTCACGCCGGACCCGCTACGTTCGCGCGGCTGCCCGAAATTGACGAAGTAAGCGACATCGACATCGCCGTGGTGGGGATTCCTTTTGACTCGGGCGTGAGTTATCGGCCGGGGGCGCGATTTGGTCCGTCTCACGTTCGCGAGTCGTCGCGTCTACTTCGCCCCTACAATCCGGCCGTTGATGTCTCGCCCTTTGAAAAATATCAAGTGGCTGACGCGGGTGATATTACGGTCAATCCCTACGATCTCATGGAAGCCATCGAAGACATTGAACGGGGTAGCCGCGAGCTTCACGAACGAGCGAAGCGAGTGATCTCGATTGGAGGAGACCACACGATCGCGCTTCCGTTGTTACGATCCGTTGCGGCGAAGCACGGTCCAATCAGCGTGGTTCACTTCGACGCGCACCTCGACACTTGGGACACGTATTTTGGCGCTCATTACACTCACGGCACGCCGTTTCGCCGCGCGTCCGAGGAAGGACTCATCGACCGTGACGGTTCCATGCACGTTGGTATTCGAGGTCCCCTCTACTCGGCTAAAGATCTTGATCAAGACGCCGACCTCGGCTTTGAGATCTTCTCGTCAGTTGAGTTCGACGACATCGGCGTGAAAGGCGCGGTGGAGAGAATCGCCGCTCGTGTTCAGGACCGTCCAATGTACGTGTCAATCGACATTGACGTTCTTGACCCCGCTCACGCGCCGGCCACCGGCACCCCAGAAGCGGGCGGGTTGACGAGTCGTGAACTTCTCGCGGTACTTCGGTCGTTCAACGAACGCAATCTGGTTGGGGCTGACGTGGTGGAAGTCGCGCCCGCGTACGACCACGCCGAGATCACCGGCATCGCTGCGTCGCACATTATCTACGAACTTCTGAGTGCGATGTAGGTGCTTGGTCGGTCGTGTAGACCAGATTGGCAACGCACGGATTCCGAAACCGCACTCAACCGAGATCTGGCGCTAAAGGAGTTCGATCTCGACGAATCGAAACTCAAAATCATTGGTGCTGATGACGTTGTGGGACACACCCGCGGCACCAGCGTAAGAGACGCCGGTTTCCAAATGCGATTCCCTCGTATTGTTTCCGTCTTCTAGTCGTAAGACTCCATCGGTCAGCGGTACGACGACGTAGTCGTGTTGATGAACGTGCTGGCCTGTCTCGTCGCCGGGTGCGAAGAGCCACTGCGTGACGACGACGCGCTCGTTTTCGACCTGGACGATGGAGGTTGCTTTCACAATGTGGCCCTTCTGTCGATGGAGTTGTCGTCATCGTAGTCAAGCGAAGTTGACTTCCATTCGGTCAACCTTCAGCGTGGAATCGACTGTCCAGCCAGGTCGAAGTACTCCCTGCAGGCGAGCGTCATCACGGCTCAGATCCCGAGCACGTGCACCAGGAGTCAGAGCTAAGGGTTGGCCTTCCGCGTGACATTATGATGAGCGACGTCGCGGACTGCTCGCGTCTTGTGCATCAATCGATGACTTCGCGTAGCTCCCCGTCGTCGACGTCAAAGACGAAGCCACGTATCTCACTGTTGTCGATGAAGGGGCTCGCAAGAAGGGTCGCTACGGTGGCGCGGACATCCTCGTCGACATCGTCGTAGGCGCCGAGGCGAAAGGGCGGACGGACGCCCAGGGTATTCGTGATCTCGTCTTGAAGAGTCTCTTCGTCAAAGGACTCGAGACCACAGCGCGTGTGATGGATGACCATGACCGCGTGGGTGCCAAGCAGTCGTTGACTGAGCAGAAGCGAACGAACGGCGTCGTCGCTCGCGATGCCGCCTGCGTTTCGCACCAGGTGCACCTCGCCGAGGTCGAGCCCAAGTGCGCCAAAGAGATCGAGGCGAGAGTCCATGCAGGTGAGAACCGCGAGGTGCAGTCGCGGGACCGTGGGCAGTTCGCGGTGGCCGTGCGTCTTCACGTACGAGCGGTTGTGTGACAGAAGTTCGTCGATGGCGCTCATCCCCCTATCTTAGGAAATGGACATTTCTCCCTGGACTGACGTCGTCGTGAGTCACTACGCTCGCCGTAGGAGGTGGCTATGGAGAGCATGGAACACATTCGAGAGGAGCTGCGACAGCCCTCACTCGACCTGCACGCACTGATTCCTGACGTCATGAAGGGTTACTCGACGTTGTCGACGGCGGCGATGTCCGAAGGCGAACTGACGGTCGCAGTGAAGGAACTCTTGGCCGTTGCGATCTCGATCACGCGAGAGTGCGACGGCTGCATTGTGGCGCACACGCGCGGCGCCGCGCGCGCGGGTGTGACCCGTCAACAACTCGGCGAAGCTATTGGCGTCGCGATCGCGCTCAACGGAGGGCCGGGCACGGTGTGGGGTCCGCGAGCGCTTCGCGTCTTCGATGAAGCCGTGGCGGCGCGTAAGTCCTAGAAGCTGTAGTTGAGGTGCTTGATCCCGTTCACGAAACTCGACGCGAGTTGCACGGGCGCCCCCGTGGGGTGAATCGTTGGCGTGCGCGACAGTAGCTCGCGCCACATCGCGGCGATTTCGCGGCGTGCCAAGTGCGAACCGAGACAGAAGTGGGGTCCGGGTGCGCCGAAACCGAAGTGGTCGTTGGGGGTTCGTCCAACGTCAAAGGTGTACGGGTCAATGAAGACGTCTTCGTCGCGGTTGGCGGAGTTGTAAAACAGCACGACCTTGTCGTTCGTCTTGAGTTCGAAGCCCGACAGCGTGTAGTCGGACGCAAGGGTTCGACGCATCCACGTGATCGGCGTCGCCCAACGCACGATCTCGTCGGCGGCCGTCTTCGCGAGTCCCTCAAAGTTGTTCGTGAGTCGTTGCTTCTGCTCGGGGTACTCGTCGAAGGCGATCAGCGCGTGCGCGAGCGCCGTGCGCGTGGTTTCGTTGCCCGCGGTGACGAGGAGTACGAAGAATGAGGCCAGTTCTTGTTGGGTCAACTTCTCGGACTCGATCTCCGCGTTGACGAGCGCACTCGTGATGTCGTCGATCGGCTGATCGACGCGGAACCTGGCGAGCTCCTCCATGACGCCGGTGAGTGTCGCGCCGGCGTCGATAAAAGCGGCGACGGGGTCGCTACCTGCGGGAATGAACTCGGAGTCACCGTTGGAGAGAATGACGTTTGAGCACCGCAGAACCGTCGCGTATTCGCTCTCGGGCACGCCCATCATCGAGCAGATGATCTCGAGAGGAAACGGCGCGGCGATATCGGTGACGAAATCACCCGTACCGTCGAGTCGCGCCCGCTGAAGGACGGCCCCAGCGATTCGATCGATGGACTCCTCGACGCCGCGCACGTTCTTAGGGCTAAAGGCGTTTGAGACGATCCGTCGCAATCGAGCGTGTTTGGGATTGTCCGTTGAGATCATCCCCGAGAAGTACTCGACGATCTCTGGGGGAAAATCGATCATCGACACGGCGCCAGGCGCCGAGATGAAGACCTCGGGGCGGCGCGAGACTTCGGCGATGTCGGCGTGGCGGGTGAGAGCGAAGTAGCCGTCACCCGGCGGAAGGTCCAGCGTCGAGCCGGCGAGCAGGGGTACGTCGTAGTGACCAATGGGGAGTTCGCGACGCAGGGCGCGAAAAGCCTCTTCGCGTTCGCTGTAGGGCCTGAGCCAGAACTCCGTCGCCGATAAGTCGATTTCGTTGACGTGGGGACTTGTCGGCCGCGTGATCATCAGAAACATCATAGTAAATGGCCCCTCGAGGGCACGGCATTACCTTTTCACGGCAGACTGGAGGAGTGGAACTTTCCGATCAAGAACGAGCGAGTCGACTCTCAGCGTTGAACGCGCTGATGGATTTGATGCGGCCGTCGGTACAGGCCGACGGTGGCGATCTCGTCCTCATTCGTTGCGACGTCGAGACGGGCGTCGTGGAAGTGCAACTCCAGGGAGCGTGTTCGAGTTGCGCGATCTCTACGGACACGATTCAAGGTGGCGTGACGCGAATCCTGATGGATCGACTCCCCTGGGTGAGTGAAGTGATCGGGGGCGTCGACGAAACTATGGACCCCGAAGACTCGTCACTCCTCGGTACCGGCGCGTACGTGCCGCGGTACCGTTCCCTGTAGACGCTGCTAGGTCGCGTCCGGTAACTCGACGTTCGTCAGTTCTTCCGCCAATTTCCATACTCGTTCGCCGAGGTGGGGTGGGCACGCGGACCGCGGCACGCGAGCGATCGTCGTGGGACCGACGAGGCCGAAGAACCTGCTCGGACCGTAGTAGACACCGCTGACCGCTTCGGGGCTCGCCGCCGCGTAGAGCAACGGCTCGGAACCCTGTTCGACGCCCTGGGACGGGAAGAACCTGGTCTCACGCAACCACGGAAGTCGGGGTCGGTCGCGGCCGAGACCAGCTCCCGCACTGAGGAGATTGGTCCGCGTGAAGCCAGGGTGCGCGGCGTTACTCATGAGGTGCCAGTTACGTTGGTTAGCAATGGACGCCAGTTCCTGCGCGAAGAGCAGATCGGCGAGCTTGGACTGGGCGTAAGCAGGGTAGGGGCGGTAACGACGACGCCACTGGGGATCGCGAAAGCGAATGCGGCCGATGGCCGCCACGCTGCTACTCATCGTCGTCACGCGCGATCCGTTCGTGGCGAGGAGGAGTGGCAACAGACGTAACGTCAGGGCGAAGGGTCCGAGGAAGTTGGTGCCGAACTGAAGCTCGAATCCGTCGACGGTCTCGAAGCGCTTGGGCGGCGCCATCACGCCCGCGTTGTTGACAAGTAGATGCAGCGAACGCTGCTCACTCTGGAGCATCTCGGCGAAGGTCTTCACCGACGTTAGGTCAGCCAGATCGAGCAGACGGACGCTGAGTTGAGCGTCGGGCTGTTGCGCGAGGATCTCGTCGCGCGCCACGTCGCCCTTCTCCTGCGATCGAACTGCCATGATCACGTGCGCTCCAGCGCCCGCGAGCCGTCGCGTCGTCTCCTTGCCCGTGCCACTGTTCGCACCAGTGACGACGGCGATTTTTCCCTGTTGCGTAGGAACCTTGTACACGGCGCCTCCCTTACGAGGTCCCTCAAGCGATGCTCGCCTCAGGTGGTGAGCGTAACGTTCTCGTAGTGCTACTCGCCCTCGCCGGTCACGGGCGCGCCGCTCCGTGGTATTATTTAGTTAGGTGAACTAATGAATATGACCCCGAACGAAACCGCAGCTCGATTACGCCGAGCCGTCACGCGCATGAACCGCAAACTTCGTTATTCGGCCCTCAGCGGCGTCTCGCCGACCCAGGCGTCGATGCTGGCGTCGATTGACAAACTCGAGACACCCTCGCTCGGTGACCTCGCGATCGCTGAACAGGTCCAACCGCCCTCGATCACGAAGTTGGTGAAGGGCTTGGGTCAGCTGGGACTGATCGACACCTTCGCGGACGAGATAGATCGTCGTTGCACGCGTGTACGCTTGACCGCCCTTGGTCGAAGGGAACTCAACGCCATTCGTCAACGCAAGACGGAGTTCCTCGAACGAAAGCTCCTCGCCTTGTCGCCGAGCGACCGACGCAAAGCGGAGGAATTGGTTTCTTTTCTCGAAGTGCTGTTGGAGGAAGAATGACCAGAACGCGAGGAACGACGCGCACCTTTGCTGCACTGAAGGTCCGTAACTTTCGCCTCTACTTCATTGGTCAGTTGATCTCGGTGTCGGGTACGTGGATGCAGTCGCTGGCGCAAGGCTGGCTGGTGCTGCAGATCACGGGATCGTCGGTGGACCTCGGCATCGCGGTCGCGCTGCAGTTCTTACCAATGCTGCTCCTCGGCTCGTACGGCGGTCTCATCGCCGACCGTCACGAGAAACGTCGCATCTTGTACTTCACCCAGACGTCGGCCGGTCTATTGGCACTCTTGCTCGGCGTACTCGTTAGCACCCATCACGTCACGGTGTACGGCGTCTACGCCGTCGCGTTCGGTCTCGGAATCGTCAATCTCTTCGACGTGCCCGCCCGTCAGGCCTTCGTCCAAGAGATGGTGGGTCGAGACCTGATCGCGAACGCCGTGACCTTGAACTCCGTGCTGATGAACTCCGGTCGCCTCATCGGCCCCGCCATCGCGGCGGGCTTCATCGCGGTCGTGGGTACGGCGGCGTGCTTCTACGCCAACGCCGGCTCCTTCGTCGCGGTGCTGATCGCACTGCTCTTGATGCACAAGTCGGAGTTCTTGACCATGCGCACCGTGGCGCGCGAGAAGGGCCAACTTCGCCTGGGCCTCAAGTACTCGTTCGATAATCCCCTGTTGCGCAACGTCATCATCGCCGTCGCGGTGGTGGGCACCTTCGCCTACAACTTCACGGTGACGCTGCCGCTCCTCGCGCGCATCACCTTTCACGAACACTCCGCCGGTCACTACGGGATTTTGATGGGAGCGATGGGTCTGGGTGCCGTCATCGGCGGACTGGTCGTCGCGCGTCGTTCTCGTCCGACGCCCGAGATGCTCGCCCTCATCGTGATGGGCTTTGGCGTGATGATGACCCTGGTGGCCTTCGCTCCGACGGTGACGTGGGCCGAGATCGCCATGATCCCCACCGGCTCCTTCTCCATCGCCCTTATCGCCACGGCCAACTCTCTGCTGCAGTTGAACTCGAGCGAGCAGATGCGCGGACGCGTCATGAGTCTCTACAGCATCGCGTTCTTGGGGACCACACCGATCGGTGCCCCCCTCGTGGGTCTCGTCGTCACGTGGTCGAATCCCCGGGTGGGCATTTTCATGGGAGCGATCTTCGCCGTGTTGACGAGTGTTGGCCTGCTTCTTCAACAGCGTCAGAACCAGCGAAGCGTGCGGGTCCTTCAGTCGACCTAAGCGTTCTGGACCTTGGGTTCCTTCGGTAGCCCGAGGGCCCGCTCGCCGATGATGTTGCGCTGGATCTCGGCAGTGCCGCCCCAGATCGTCTCGGACCGGGAGAAGAAGAACTGGGCCTGGAGGTCGGAGACGGGATAGTCAGCCCGACCACGACGCAGCGCGCCCGACGGTCCGGCGACGGGACCGTGGCCCGTGAGGACCTGGGCCTCCATGCCGAGGATGTTCATTGCCAGTTCCATCGACGACCGGTGTGCTTCGGACCAGAACATCTTGTTGCAAGCGCCGAGTAGTGCCGCGTTATGGGTGTCATGCAACGCGTCGGTGAGCGAGCGGTAGCCGTTGATCTCCATGATCTTCACCTTCGACCAGGCCTTCACCAACGCGTCGCGCACGAGGGCGTCGTCGTTCTTGTTCACGCGCGTGGCCTCTTTGACGATCGTCTCCCACTCCTTGAGGAAGCGGCGATAGCCCGTCGTCGCCGACGAACCGCGCTCGAAGCCGAGCGTGGTCATCGCCACCTTCCAGCCGTTATTGACACCCCCGACGACGTTGCCCTTGGGCGCGCGCGCGTTGGTGAAAAAGACCTCGTTGAACTCAGCTGAACCATCGACCTGCGTGATGGGTCGAACGTCGACACCTTCTTGGTGCATGGGTACGAGCAGGTAACTGATGCCCGCGTGTTGAGGCGCGCTGGGATCCGTGCGCGTCAAGAGGAACACGTAGTCGGCGTGTTGGGCCTGTGTCGTCCAGACCTTCTGTCCATTGATGACCCACTCGTCGCCGTCGAGTACCGCCGACGTATTCAACGCCGCGAGGTCCGACCCGGCGTTCGGTTCGGAAAAGCCCTGGCACCAGGCGATCGATCCCTGCAAGATCCCGGGGATGAACTCCTTCTTCTGCTCGTCGGTGCCCCACTGGAGGATCGTCGGGCCCACCAAGGTGTCGCCGAAGAAGTCGGCGCGCACGGGAGTACTGGCATTGGCGAACTCCTCGTTGAGGACCACTTGCTCCATGAGCGTCAGTCCCTTGCCGCCGTACTCCACCGGCCAGCCGGCACAGATCCAACCGCCCGCGAAGAGCTTCTCCGTCCAGGTCTCGCTGAAGTGCAGGCGCTCGTCACTACTCATGGAAAAGCCAGGTTCGAACCACCCGGGGGGCAGATTCTCTTCGAGCCAGGCGCGGATCTCCTTACGAAACGACTCTGCTTCCGGGGGGTAGGTGAGATCCATAGTTCGAAGCGTACTCAACGATCAAAGGGCATTATTCGGCCATTTGTGCCACTTCTGGAATTGGGCGAGAATGGAAGACCCGGACAGTAAGAAAGTTGCCGTGTCTCGCTCGCTCAAAGAATCCGCCGCCGCCGTGAGGGCCTCGTGGGCGCGCAGCCGAAGCCTCACCCTGCCCGAACACGTCGCGCCGCGACCCGCCGAACCCGGCAAGTACCGCGTGGCCTTCCTGGTCTACCGGGGTAACCCGCGCTGCGGCGGCCAAGGGGTCTACACCCGTCACCTGACGCGAGAGCTCGTGGCCCTTGGCCATAGCGTCGAGGTCTTCTCGGGGCCGCCCTGGCCCGAGCTGGACGAGGGCGTGGGCTTCACGGCCGTTCGAGGGCTCGATCTCTATCGCGACCCCGATCCCTTTCGCATCCCCGCGCGTTCGGAGTTCACGTCACTGGCGGATCTCACGGAGTTCCTTATCATGTTGATCGCGGGTTTTGGCGAACCGCTCGCGTACTCGATGAGGATCAAGAAGATCTTGAGGGATCGTCGCCGCGACTTCGACATCATTCACGACGACCAGTGCATGGGCACCGGCATCTTGCAGCTGCACCGACGGGGCTGGCCGATCCTCGAGACATTGCACCATCCGATTACCGTGGACCGCGCCATCGCGCTCGATCACGCCGAGACGCGCTGGCAGCGCTTCACGACGCGCCGCTGGTTCGGCTTTCTGCGAATGCAGGTGCGCGTCGTCAAGCAGCTCCCCGCCGTCCTCACGGTGTCGAACAACTCCAAAATCGACATCAACGCCCAGATGGGCGTGGCCCTACAGCGCCTCACCGTCGTGCCCGTGGGCGTTGATCAGGACGTCTTCAAGCCCTACGACGACGTCGTGAAGAGAAAGGGTCGCCTGATGGTGACCTCGAGCAGTGACGTTCCGATGAAGGGACTCGTGCCACTGCTCGAAGCCATCGCCAAACTGCGCGTCGAACGCGATATCGACCTGATCGTCATCGGTCAGCCCCAGGCGAAGGGCCGTGTCGCGCTGGCTCTGGAGCGACTCGGACTCACCGACATTGTTTCGACCATCACCGGGGTCAGCGACGAAGAGCTCGCGCGACTCTACGGCGAAGCCGAGATCGCCATCGTGCCCAGTCTCTACGAAGGATTCTCGCTCCCGGCCATCGAGGCAATGAGCTGTGGCGTACCGGTGGTGGCGACGACGGGTGGAGCCCTGCCCGAGGTCGTGGGCACGAGCGGCGAGACGGGACTGCTCGTCGAGCCGAACAATCCCGAGGCGCTCGTCGCCGCGATCGCTCGACTGCTCGACGACGGCGAACTGCGCGAGCGCCTGGGCGCCAACGGGCGCCGGCGCGTGATGGAGCGTTTCACCTGGCAGGTGACGGCCCGGGGAACGGCGGCCTGTTACGACGCCATCTTGCAGGGTCGCCCCCTTCCCGATTCGTTGAACTTCGACTGATGCTGACCGCTAAATACGAAGAACTGGGCCTGGCGCGTGGCGACAAGGTGCTCGATCTGGGCTGCGGGTTCGGTCGTCACGCCTTCGAAGCGGCGCGGCGCGGCGCGAGCGTCGTGGCACTCGACGCGGGGCGCGACGAGGTCGAAGGGGTGGCCGCGACGTTCGCCGCGATGCTCGAGGCGGGCGAGCTAGCGCCGGGCACGCTGCGCGCCAACGTGGTCCAGGGCGACGCCCTGCACCTTCCGTTTCCCGACGCTTCGTTCGATCGCGTCATCTGCTCCGAAGTGCTCGAACACATACCCGACGACGTCGCGGCAATGCGTGAACTGGCGCGCGTCCTTCGACCCGGTGGCACGATGGCCATCACCGTGCCGCGCTTCGGCCCTGAGTTGATCAACTGGGCGCTCTCGGACGAGTACCACAACGTGCCCGGCGGACACCTTCGCATCTATCGCCGCTCGGTGCTGAACGAACGACTCTCCTCGACGGGACTCGTCGTGACGCGTCACCACTACGCCCACGGGCTCCACAGTCCCTACTGGTGGTTGAAGTGTTTCGTGGGCACCACCAACGACGAACACACGATGGTCAAGCGCTACCACCAGCTGCTGGTGTGGGACATCATGAAGAAGCCCCGCCTGACGCGCTACGCCGAACGAGTGCTGTCGCCCGTGATGGGTAAGTCCATCGTTGTCTACCTGCGCAAGCCACGGTGAGTTCAACGAGGAGTTCGCTGGGCGGCGTGCCCGGGGTCATCACGAGTGAAGAGTTGGCCCTGACGGCCGACTACTTGGCCTCGCTGCAGGTGGCCAGTGGCCAGATCCCTTGGTTCGTCGGGGGACACAGCGATCCCTGGAACCACGTCGAAGCAGCGATGGCGCTCACCATCAGCGGTTACTCCCTCGAAGCGCGCTCCGCCTACCGCTGGCTCGAAGCGACGCAGCTCGGTGACGGCAGCTGGTTCAACTACTACGTGGGTGATCGCGTGAAGGACACTCGACTCGACACGAACGTGTGCGCCTACGTGGCGGCGGGGCTCTATCACTACGTGCTCGCGACGGGCGACGTCGACTTCGCGCGCGAGCTGTGGCCCGTCGTGGAGCGCGCTTTGGAGTTCGTGCTCCGATGGCAATTGGCCGACGGCACGATCCGCTGGTCCCTTGACGCCCAAGGCCGACGCGAGTCCTACGCGCTGTTGACGGGATCATCGTCGATCTTTCACGCGCTGTGCTGTGGTGTGGCGCTCGCCGAGCGCCTCGATACGTCCAAGCGCGAGTGGGAACTCGCCGCGGGTCGCCTCGGCCACGCCGTGGCTCATCACCCGGGCGCCTTCGCGCCCAAGAACGAGTTCGCGATGGACTGGTACTACCCGATCTTCTCGGGCGCGTTGCGCGGAGTCGCGGGCGAGAAGCGTATCGATGACGGCTGGGAGCGTCACGTGATGGACGGGCTCGGTGTGCGCTGCGTGTCGACGAACGACTGGGTGACGGCCGCCGAAACCGCGGAGTGCGTTCTCGCGCTCGACGCGCTCGGGCTCACCACGAGGGCGCTCGACCTCTTTAGCTGTACGCGACTGCACCGTCGTGACGACGGCGCGTACTCGACCGGCATCGCCTACCCCGATCGCGTGACCTTCCCCGACCAAGAGACCACGTCCTACACCGCCGCGGCCGTCTTGTTGGCCGCGGACGCGCTCAGCTCCTCGTCGAACGCGGCGGGCATTTTTCGCCACGACGAACTGCCGACGCCCCTCGATCTCGCCGAGCCGGGCTGTCCCCTTCGCCGCTAGGTGACGCGGGCGAGGACCCGCAGCGAGCCCTCGTGGTCGCGCTCGATGAACTGTCCGCCGTCAAGGGCGGCGCGGTAGATCTCGTAGGGCGCCTGTCCGCCGTCGCGGGGATCGACGAAGACGTCGTGGATGAGGAGCAGCCCGTCCGCGATCACCTTGGGTGCCCAGGCCTCGTAGTCGGCGAAGGCCACGTCGCGCGCGTGACCGCCGTCGATGAAGACGAGGTTCAGGGGTTGCGCGAAGTGGCGCGCGACCACCGTCGAGTGGCCGACAATCCCCACGACGGTCTCTTCGAGGCGCGCGGTCGCGATCGTTCGTTGCCAGGTCGGCAGGGTGTTGAGACGTCCGTCGACGGGATCGACGAGCGTCGCGTCGAAGTGCTCCCACCCTGCCTGGTTCTCCTCACTGCCGTGGTGATGATCGAGGGAGTAGAGCACGCTCGCGGTCGCTTCGGCGGCGTTGCCGAGGTAGAGCGCGGACTTGCCGCACCACGCGCCCACTTCGAGCCAAGTGCCGGCGGGCACCCGTGTCCCGTAGTCGAGCGCGACCTCGTAGAGAGCGCGACCTTCGTTGCTCGGCATGAAGCCCTTGGCCCCGTCGGCCAAGGCCAGGAGCTCGGCGCGTCGACTCACGCGCTCACAGCGTGACCAGGGTGTAGATGCCGAGACCGGCGAAGATGAGGCCACCCCCGAGGCGAATCCACTTGAGGGGGATGACGCGTTGGAGCTGCTGGCCGCCGTAGGCACCAATGAACGAGACGATGATGAGCGCGATCGATCCCGCGAGGAAGACCTCGAGGGGCTGGTGGGTCCTCACCGTGAAGTTGGCTGCTTGGATCTGCGTGAGGTCGCCGAACTCGGCCACGAAGATGACGCTGAAGGCCGTCACGATCTCTTTCGGTCGCGACGAGGTCTTCTCGTTCATTGCCTCGCGACGGCCCTGCTCTTCGACCTCGGACTCGCGCGTGAAGAGCAGGTACGCCGCGCCGCCCAAGAAGAGCGCGGCCACGATGGCGTCCTTTACGTGCACGGGTAGCAACGTCAACAGACCGCCCGCCGCGACCGCGATGCCCATCTGGACGACGAAGCCCGTCGACGCGCCGATCACGATCGACGACGGTCGCGCGCGCGTGCTCATGACGATCGTGGCGATCATGGTCTTGTCGGGCAACTCCAGCACGAACATCAGGGCGGCGATGCCGAAAAACGCCCCGACGTTCATTGCGCGGTCTTAGAACTGTTGACGCATTGCTGTCGCAAAGACGAGCCCGACGCGCATGCGTTCAAGGTCCTGCTCGATCGTGCGCTGGCCACCGAAGACGGGGTGCTCGGTGTGGAACTTCTCGACTTCGTCGGCGAGTTTCTTGTCCCTCATGAAGGTGGGGACGCCGAGCGCCAGGCGCGAGTGCGAGTTCTGCGGGAACTGCTTCATGGCGTCGTCCCATCGGCTGGTGAAGTACCTCCACACGCTGGGACCAGTGACGGCGTTGCGCGAGAGGAGCGCGAGCACGATGGCGGCGTCTTGATTGCGGAACTCGCTGAAACACTTCTCGGCCGCGTCGAGCGCCACGCGCTCGTCGGGGAACTCGGGAATCCCGCGCCAGAGGTAGCGCTGCGCGTCTTGGGGTGTGGGGGCGTGACGGTAACGCTCGAGAAAGGTCTCGTAGTCGCCGGGACGGTTCTGGCGCGCGACGATGCGCAGGATGGCGTTCGCGAGGTTGCCGTCGATGTCGTTGGCCTCGAACCGTCGCACCGCTTCGGCCTTGATCGACTCGTCACCCGCGACGGTGCCGAGCACGTTGAGCACGATCGCTCGAACCTGAGGCGTGAGATCACTCTCGCCGACCTTGGCGTCCCAGCCGAGGCGGGCAAACTGCGGGTCGAAGAGGTCGCGCACCTGTCGCACGAACGCGTCACGCTGGTTCGCGTCGAGCGCGCGGTCGACGAAGTCGATCGCACTGGCCACGGTGCCCCAGGGCGTCGGCTCGTCCTGATCCCCGAGTCCTTGGGCCATCGCGAGGAAGTCGTTCCAGACGATCTGGCCGGCGAAGAGCGAAGCCCAACCGTCGGCGACGAACGTCGCGCGTTCGAGCTCTTCGAGTTCGTCGATGTGATCGGCGAGGGCGGCGAGTTCGGCCTTGCCGTAGCGAGAGCGAAAGACGCCCGATCCGCCAGCGTTCAAGACAACGGGCGCGGCGTCACTCACGCTCAAGGGTTCGTCGACGAGGAGGTGACGACTCGGTTCGCCCCCGTTCAGTGAACGCGTCAGCACCGGCACCATCCACGACGAGCCGATCGCGCTCGGGCCCTTGGCCTTGCCGTACGCGAAAGGCTGTTGGCTGATTTCGCCGTTCGTCAACGTGACGAGGGGATGGCCACCTTGGAGGATCCACGTGTTCATCACGTCGCTCACGGGCTGGTGGGAGATCTCTTCGAGGGCTTCCCAGAGGTCGTTCGTGACGGTGTTGGCGTAGCTGTGTTTGGTCAGGTAGTGACGGATGCCGTCGCGAAACGTCTCCGCGCCCAAATACTGCTCCAGCATGCGAAGGACCGAGCCGCCCTTTTCGTAGGTGAGCAGGTCGAACATGCCGCGCGTGTCGTCGGGGGAGACGACTTCGTACTCGATGGGCCGCGTCGAGTGCAGTCCGTCGATCTGGAGCGCGGCGTCGCGGTCGACGCCGAAGCTGACCCACATCTTCCACTGCGGACGAAACTCGTTGGTGCAGAGGATCTGCATGAAGGTGGCGAAGGCCTCGTTGAGCCAGATCCCCTGCCACCATTCCATCGTGACGAGGTCGCCGAACCACATGTGCGCGATCTCGTGGGCGACGACTTCGGCGATGCGCTGCATCTCGGCGAGTGACGCCTCGGCCGGATCGATCAGGAGGTCGGCCATTCGGTACGTGATGCAGCCCAAGTTCTCCATCGCGCCGGCGGCGAAGTCGGGAATGGCGACCATGTCGAGCTTGTCGCCCGGGTAGTCGATGTTGAAATACTTCGTGAAGAAGCGCAGCGCGAAGGCGCCCGATTCGAGGGCGAGTTCAGTGAGGTGGCCCTTGCCGACGGGGTAGACCACGCGAAGCGGCACGCCGACCACGTCGACCGTCTTGGTCTCTTCGAAGGGACCCACGATGAAGGCGACGAGGTACGTCGACATCTTCATGGTCGGCGCGAAACTCACCGTGCGCTGTCCGTTGCCGAGGTCGGTGTCCGAGCTGACGGGTGAGTTCGAGTACGTCGCGAGATGGCTGGGGATCGTTAAGTTGATCTGGTACGTCGCCTTGAAGGCCGGCTCGTCCCAACAGGGAAAGGCGCGTCGGGCGTCGGTGTTCTCGAACTGCGTCGTGGCGATGGTGTGGTCGACTCCCCGTTCGTCGGTGTACGTCGAGCGGTAGAAGCCGTGCAGCTGGTCGTTCAAGATCCCGTCGAAGGCGATCTCGACGACGGCCGGGCCCACTGGTAACTCACGGTCAAACGCGAAGGTCGCCGTCTCGTAGGTCTCGTCGAGGTGGTGCTCTTGGGAGCGGTAGCTAGTGCCGCCAGCGCTGATGGTGGCGGCGCCGAGTTCGAGTTCCACGGCGTGCAGGGTCAACTCGCTCAACGATTCGGCGATGTCGACGTCGATTTCGACGCGTCCCGAGAAGGTGAAGGCCTCGAGGTCGGGGGTGAGAAAGACCCGGTAGGCCGAGGGGACGACACTTCGGGCGAGACGATAGGGGTTGGAAGATGTACTCATGTGTCGATACCTTAAGCCAAATCTTCTACGCTCGCTAAGTGACTTCTAGCCCCACGCCCGTTTCACTTCGCATGAAACCGGGTCCTCATCGTCTGGCGGTCACCGGTATCGGCAACGCCATGCTCGACATCATCGCCCAGGACGACCACGAGGTCTACAAGACGCTCGGGCTCGTCAAAGCGGCGATGTCGCTGATCGACGAAAGTCAACTCGACGTCTTCTACAACGCCATGGGCCCGACCATCCAGATGTCGGGCGGGTCGGTCGCCAACTCGATCGCGGGCGTCGCGGCACTCGGTGGCACGTGCGGCTACATCGGCAAGATCGCCGACGACGAGTTCGGGGAGCGTTTTCGCCACGACCTCAAGTCGATGGGCGTCGAACTCGACCTCGCCGTCGCGAAACCCGACGAGGGCGCGACGGGACGTTGTCACGTGTTCATCACGAGCGACGCGCAGCGCACCATGGCAACGTACCTCGGGGCCTCGAACAAGCTGATCCCCAGCGATATCAAGGAAGACTTGATCGCGCGTTCGGAGATCACCTACGTCGAGGGTTACCTCTTCGACCTGCCGCCCGCGAAGGAGTCGATCCGAAAGGTCGTCAACTTCGCGCACGAGCACGACTCGATGGTCGCGCTCTCACTGTCGGATATGTTCTGTGTCGATCGACATCGGCGAGACTTCCTCGACCTCGTGACCAGTGACATCGACGTGCTCCTCGCCAATGAATCCGAGATACTTTCGCTCTTCCAATTCGAACACCTCGAAGAGGCCTTCGGCGCACTCGAGGAGATCGGCGTGCTCGCGGTCGTCACGCGCGGACCGGCCGGTGCCGACGTCGCGACGGTGTCGGGCGTCGTCAGCGTGCCCGCGATGGAAGTCGACCACGTCGTCGACCAAAACGGAGCCGGCGACATGTTCGCGTCGGGATTCCTCTACGGACTCGCGCTCGGCGCCGATCCCGTCGAAGCCGCGGAACTCGGTTCGCTCTGCGCGGGCGAGATCATCACCCACCTCGGCGCGCGACCCGAGACCGACCTCGAAGAACTCGGCATCGAAGCGGGCCTGCTCTAGCCCTTAGATGCCTTGCGCGTCGAGGAGAGCGTCGAGCTCTTTCGTGCGCACCGTCTCCCACCTCACCCACATCACCGCGATGGGAATGCAAGCGAGCAGCATCAACGCGTCACCGCCAATCCACATGATGCCGCCGCCCAGCTTGATGTTGGAGAGCTGCCACGCGCGCGAGGACCCCGTGGGCGCCATCGCGGGGTACGCCGAAAAGGGAATCCTCGACGACATCCCGAGCACGAGACCCGTGAAGGTGTCGACCGGGACGGCGGCCATGACGTAGACGAGACGCAGACCGGGGTGCAGTTTGAAACCTCGCTCCAAGCCGAAGGCCGCCCGAAAGAAGAGATAGCCCACGACGAGGAATCCAATGTGCTCGAGGTGGTGGATCCATTGGTGTCGCATCATCAAGTTCATGGAGCCCGTGAGGTGCGTGACGGGAATGAACACGAAGTAGAGGACGAAGGCGAAGAGCGGGTGCGTGACGCGGGCCATGAGGGGTCCGTCGAGCCACCGGCGAATGGTCGCGTTGCCGGCGTCGTACGCGAGATCGAGTGGTGCACTGAGAGCGAAGAGGGGAGCGGCCACCATGATCAACAAAAGGTGTTGGACCATGTGGTCACTGAAGTACTCCATGTCGTACACCCCGATGAACGACTGGGTGGCGATGAAGGTGACGAGCAGCCCCGAGGCGAAGCAGACCGAGCGAACCCGCGGCCACGCGCTGGTCCGTGACACCCCGCGCGCGTAGAGAAGGCCCGCGACGACCAAGAGAAGGATCGGCAGGACGCCGAAGTCCCACTGATTCAGATGATGCCACGAAAACGGTGGATTCGTCGTCGCGGGCACCGCTCTATCTTACGACGCGTCGATTGAGAGAGGCTCAGTAGGATGGACCAGTGCGCTCCAAGTATTTTTCTCGTCGAGCACTCGCCTTGCACTTAGCGGTCATCTTGTGGGTGGCGGTTGCTGCGACGGCGGGGTGGTGGCAGGTCGGTCGCGCGGTTCAGGGCAACTCGTTGAGTTTCCTCTACTCCATCGAGTGGCCCGTCATCGCCGTACTCGGCGTGCTCGGTTGGTTCGCGCTCTTGAACATGGAGAAGGTGACCGCGACCCAAGAGAAGGATCGCGTCGAGTACGAAGCGTCAATGCGCGCCCAAGCCCGCGCGGCGCGGGCCGCCACGGTCGAAGAGGAAGATCCCGCGCTCGCGGCGTACAACGACCACTTGGCCAACCTTTCGCACGTACCAAAAAAGCGCCTCTGGGGCCACTAGTGGACGCCACCTTCCGGCGCTACCGAGCGTTGTCCTTCGTGACCGGAACGACGCTCCTCATCCTCTTCGTCACCCTGTTGTTGCACTACGTGGACCTGACGTTTTGGAAGCAGATCCACGTGTTCGTGGACGTCGTGGGTGTCGGCCACGGCGTCGTGCTCTATCCGATCTACATGATCATGTGCTTCAACCTCGTGATGAAGTTCCGCCTGAGTGGGCTCTACCTCGGTCTGATGCTCTTCGCGGGGTTCGTGCCGGGTCTCGCCTTCTACCTCGAGCACTACATGCGCGTGAAGCTCTATCCTCAGGGGCTTCCCGCGAGATGAACGAGTGGTGCGCGCGACGGGTCATCGCGTTCGCGCACCAAGGTGGCTCCTTTGAAGGTCCCTCGTCGACGTTGGCGGCGATCGATCACGCGCTTCGCGTGGGCGCGACGGCGATCGAGCTCGACGTGCACGCCACCAGGGACCGTCGCGTCGTGGTCTGTCACGACGCGACGGTCGATCGCACGACGAACCATCACGGCGAGATTGCCGACCTCACGTTCAAGGAGTTGTCGGCGATGGATAACGCGTACTGGTGGATCGACGGTGACGTCGTCACGCCCGGACGTCCAGCGAGCGAGTACGTTCGTCGAGGTCGCGCGCCGCGTGATCGCCAGTACGCGGTCGCCACGCTCGAAGAGGTGGCAACGTCCTTTCCGGGCGTGTTGTTGAACCTCGACATCAAGCGCACGAGCCCCGACGTTGAACCCTACGAGTCCCTGCTCTTCGACGAGCTACGGCGCCTTGAGATCACCCAGGAAGTGATCGTCGCGTCCTTTCACGACGAGGCCATCCAACGCTTCCGCGCTCTGGCCGGAAGTGTCGCCACGTCGGCGGCGACCAACGAGACCGCGACCTTCTACTTCTCGCTGTTGGAGGGAACGCCCGTCGTGCCGCCGGTGAGCGCCTTTCAGGTCCCCGCCACGTACGCCGGTCTGGACGTGGTCACGGAGGCCTTCGTGGTGGCGGCCCACCACGCGGGCGTGGCCGTGCACGTGTGGACGATCAACGACGTGCAGGAGATGTCGCGCCTTCTGGACGTCGGCGTGGATGGACTGATGAGCGATCGACCCACGCCCCTGGCCGCTCTGTTGACGGAACGGGGTTGCGCGTGGGACGGGAAACTCGACTGAGGCGTTAGCCTCGGCCGCAGTTCGGCTTCTTGCCGTGGTTGGCCTTCTTTTTTGCGCGTAGTTTGCGCTTCACGGTCCGCTTTGACATAGGTGACAATGTTACTAGGTGGTGCGCGTCGTGAGCCAAACGAGGAAATCGCCGTGGATGAGATGAAGACGGGCCAGTTGGTCCTCGTCGCGACGCCGCTCGGCAATCTCGGTGATCTCTCGCGTCGGGCCCTTGAACTCTTCGAGGTGGCCGACGTCATCTACTGCGAGGACACGCGTCACTCGCGCACCCTCTTCAGCGCCCACGACATCGCGACGCGAGGCCGACTGCACTCGCTGCACCAGCACAACGAAGCCGCTCAGTGCGACCAGATCGTCACGCGGGTCCGCGAGGGCGCCCTCGTGGTGCTCATCAGTGACGCGGGTACGCCGGGCATCTCGGACCCGGGCAGCCGCGTCGTGGCGGCCGTCATCGAGGCCGGTCTGGTCGTCACGACGGCGCCCGGACCCTCCGCCGTCGTGGCGGCGCTCACCATCAGTGGTCTTTCGAGCGAGCGCTTCGTCATGGAGGGTTTCCTCCCTCGAAAGTCGAGTGAGCGGGCGAAGGCCTACGAACAGTGGGCGCACGAAGGACGCACCGTCGTCTTCTACGAGTCGCCCCAACGCGTGACGAGTGTGATCCATGAACTCGCGGCTCTCTTTCCCACGCGTCGAGTGGCGATCGCGCGTGAGATGACCAAGCTCCACGAGGAGGTCCTTCGCGGCACGCTCGCTGAGGTCGCCGCGGCGCTGGACCAACGTGGCGTGCTCGGCGAGATCGTCGTGGTGCTCGAAGGAATCTCGTTCACGCCCGACGTGGACGACGACGTCGTTCGCGCCGGGCTCGAAGAACAGTTCCACGGCGGCGCGTCGACGCGCGACGCCGTCGACTACGTCGCGGAGATTTTGGGGATCGCGCGGCGCGAGGTCTACGAACTCGCGCTCGCGCTGCGAAAGGCCGAGCCGCGCTAGTTCACTAACCTCTATCCATGGGCCGCTTCTACATCACGACTCCCATTTACTACGCCAACGACGCGCCCCACGTGGGTTCGGCGTACACGACGGTAAACGCTGACGCCCTCGCGCGGTGGCATCGTCTGGCTGGCGACGACGTCAAATTCCTCACGGGCACCGACGAACACGGCCAGAAATTGGCCGACGCCGCCGCGAAGCACGGTACGTCGCCCCAGGAGTGGACCGATCAGGTGTCCGAGCGCTTTCGCGAAGCGTGGGCCGTGCTCAACGTCAGCTACGACGATTTCATCCGCACGACCGAGCCGCGCCACTACACCACGGTCCAGACGTTTCTCGCGGTGATCTACGAGAACGGTTACATCTACAAGGACGTCTACAAGGGTCTCTACTGCGTGAGCTGCGAGGACTACTACACGCTCGAAGCCAGCGACGACGGCACGTGCCCCGTCCACCACAGTCCGCTCACCGAGATGGAGGAGGAGAACTGGTTCTTCCAGTTGAGCGCCTTCGAGGATCGACTCCTCGAGTACTACGCCGAACACCCGGGCTTCGTCACTCCCGAAACCAAGCGCAACGAGGCCCGCGCCTTCATCAAGGGCGGACTGCGCGACATCTCCATCACGCGTACCTCCCTCACGTGGGGGGTGCCCGTGCCCTGGGACGAACGCCACGTCTTTTATGTCTGGTACGACGCCCTTATCAACTACCTCACGGCCATTGGGTACGGTCAGGACGACGACGAGGTCGCGCTCTGGTGGCCCGATTCGAACCACCTGATCGGTAAGGAGATCCTCCGCTTTCACTGCGTCTGGTGGCCGGCGATGTGCATGGCGGCCGGTCTCGACCCCGTGCACCACGTCCACGTCAATGGGTGGCTACTGGTGGGTGGGGAGAAACTCGGCAAGACCATGGCCGCCGAAGGGGGCGTGAAGCTCACCGACATTGAGCCCATCGCGCTCACCCAGGAGTTCGGCGTCGACCCGCTGCGCTACTACCTGTTGCGCGAGACGGCCCTCGGCAACGACGGGGAGTTCTCCCTCGAGAGCATCGTCGCGCGCTACAACACGGACCTCGCGAACAACCTCGGGAACCTCGTCGCGCGCGTCACCACCGTCGTCGCGTCGAAGTGCGGGGGCCTGGCGCCCGCGCCCGAGAGCGACGCACCACTGCGGGCACACGCGGAACTGGCCGTGCAGGGCGCCGCCGCCGCCTGGGAAGAGTTCGCGCCCCAGCTCGCGCTGGAAGTGACGTGGTCACTCATCGGCGCGACGAACGCGTACCTCGAGACGCTGGCGCCGTGGAAGATGGAACCGGGCGACGAGGTCGAGTCCGTTATGGGTAACGCCCTCGAAGCCATACGCATCGTGGCCATTCTCGTGTCACCGGCCATGCCGGGCGTCGCCGAGGAGATCTGGCGACGGGTCGGCCTCAGCGGTTCGCCGGCCGCGGCGCCGTTCTCGACGTTCGCCGCCTGGGGTCAGAACAAGGGCGGCGGGCGCGTCGTGAAAGGTGACCCGCTCTTTCCTCGCATCAAGAGCGACGAATGAGCGGCTGGACCGACGCGCACTGTCACCTGCAGGACCACGTTCTCGAATCGAAGGACGCGCGCGTCGACGTGAACGACACGCTCGCGCGCGCGTACGACGCCGGCGTCGATCGCGTCGTCGTCGTGGGCACCGACGTCGTGAGCTCGGCCGAGGCACTCGAGCTCACCGGCGTCACGAGTTCCGTCGAGGTCTACGCCACCGTAGGACTGCATCCCCACGACGCGATCGACGACCTCGAACCGGTCGCCGCTCTCGCGCGAGCGGGCCACCAACGCTTGGTGGGCGTCGGCGAGTGCGGTCTCGACTACTTCTACGAGCATTCGCCCAGAACCCAGCAACGACAGGCGTTTTCGGCCCAGATCGCCCTCGCGCACGAACTTGATCTCGCGCTCGTCGTGCACGCGAGAGACGCGTCCGACGACCTC
>Ga0207933_1000238_pt1 | contig 57928 bp, 35 predicted proteins | sample NGESurdeep092012_4_FD_184488 | JGI IMG/M metagenome (GOLD analysis project Ga0207933, IMG submission 184488) | Arctic peat soil microbial communities from Barrow, Alaska - NGEE Surface sample F53-3 deep-092012 (SPAdes) | ecosystem: Environmental > Terrestrial > Soil > Wetlands > Peat ...
GACAGCCATGGTAAAAAATGGCAATTACTTGCAACTCCTACACAAGGGCAGACATTATTACAAAGCTGGATGGAGAATAAAAGCAGTACACCAGGTTATGGAGCCCAGTTTACGGGCACAGCCGGAACTTCGGGATTTGATGCTGCTAGTATTGGCCCTTCTGTAAAGTATTGGGATGAAACCAGTGGAACATGGGTAGAAATAGGAAATACCCCTAATACCCCGTTATATAACACCCATGGTTACCTGACCTTCATAAGAGGTGACAGGAGCGTAGATGGCAGGAATGTTACTACTGCAACTCCAACCACTTTGCGTTCAAAAGGCACTATAACGACCGGCCCTGTAAGCTTTATAGTACCTAAGTCAAGCTCCGTTAATAATTTCTTCTCGATAGGCAACCCTTATCCTTCTACTGTGGACATGACACAGGTAACGACCAGTATCAACGGAACAAATGAACTATTGCCATTCATCTATGTTTGGAACCCTAACCTTGGAGGGGAATACGGTGTAGGCGCATGGGACACATACGAATTAAATGGGAGTCAATATTTCAAAATTCCAGGTCAAACCCTTGTAGCAGGCACCATACAATCCGGGCAAGCATTCCTGGTACAGACAGATGCAAACTATCCAAGAACGGTTCCGTTTAATGAAATCAATAAATTAACAACCAGTACATATACTAACTTCAGAAGCGGGCAATTAACAGGTAATGCAGTACAACTTGTTACAAGTTTATTGACTGTGAATAATGATGGAAGTACTTCATCAACTGATGGAACCCTACAACAGTTTGATAGGAGTTATACAAATAAAGTGAATAGTTATGATGCCAGGAAGATCATGAACTCTGCAAATAATTTCTCCATAAAATCAGGCGGAGTAAACCTGATAGTAGAGCGCAGAACTCCATTAACAGAACAGGATACTATTCAATACAACATGGCCAACATGGCTGTTCAGAATTACCGCCTGGAATTTAAAGCGCAGGGATTATCTGCAGAAGGTGTTGAAGGATTTGTAGAAGATACGTATTTGAATACAAGAACGCCATTAAACCTGGAAGGCACTACCGATGTGAATTTTGCCATCACCAGCGATAAAGGTTCTTCTGCCACTGGCCGTTTCAGGATCGTGTTTAAAACAGCAACCGTATTGCCGGTGAAAATTGTATCCGTAACTGCAGAGCAAAAAGATGCCAATATTGAGGTAGATTGGAAAGTGGAAAATGAACACACCGTAAAATTATACGCAGTAGAAAAATCTATAGACGGCGTAAACTTCAAGGAGGCATACAATGTGGCTGCAGGCAATAATGGAGATGGAAACTACCAATGGCTGGATGTACAGGCAACACCGGGCTATAATTATTACCGTATCCGCATGGAAGATCAAAGCGGGCAGATAAGTTACAGTTCTGTTGTAAAAGCATTGATACCATTTGGTAAACCATCAATAGGTATTTATCCAAACCCAATCACGGATGGAATTGTTCACCTGCAGTTAACCAACCAGCCAAAAGGCAAATACGGAATCAGGTTGCTGAACCCATTGGGACAAACCATCGCTGCTAAACAAATAGAGCATGCAGGCGGCAATGCAACAGAGAACCTGAAATGGGATTATAGCCTGGCACACGGAGTTTACGAGTTGCAGGTGTTAAAACCTGATGGGAAAATCCAGGTGATTAAAGTGATGTATTGATGAGGATAAGATTTAGATAGTTTAGTTGGAGGAGCTTTAGATAGTTTTAGTGGTTGGTACCAAACGTCAAACCTCGGATAAGATGAAGAGGATTTGCAGTAAACGAATAAATAAATGAGATTTTTATTTTGTTTTAAGAAGCCGGCAATATAGTCTCATGCTGAAATTTTCAGCCTGGTACTACGGCTCGGGAAAAATTATTAAAAAAAAATATTTAAAAAATTTTGTTAAATAAAAAGTTTATCCTATATTGTGTGTCAATTCAATTGCTGTATTATATAAAATCTTTCTTTTCCAACATCCTCTGGTCAAATTTTTCCCTTAGATACAAGTATGCCCGGATTATTTTTCATGAAATGATTTCATGAATCATGATTTTAATAACACCTTTAAGTTTAAAAAATTAAGGTGGTTGATAGAATATCCTTTTTTTTAAAACACCTAACTGCAAAGTTCCCCTCAGTAGACAAACTTATTTTCCGAATTTCTATTTTGAACCACTAGGCTTCATACCTCTTTTATTGCATTTTCACAAAACAGGAAAATCAGTTCTGCTTTGTGAAATATCATTTTGTAACGCACAGGATTTATTGTGAACCAAAAGGGAATTATGAAGAATATTTACACAGAAAATTTTTTTAAAGAGTTATCTACACCACCTACAGGAGATGATAAAAAGCAGCTTGTTATTCCTGCAAACTCCTGTTTTGTAGAAGATCAAAATGCCAGCACCAACAGTGCGGACGGGCAAATTCTTTTTGAAGGATGCAACTGCTCAACTACCAACACAATTTTCAATAATAACAAAAATGACGCGAACCGAAACGGCGCGTCATTTTCTTTTTTACCCATTGCTTCACTTTTTAAACTTTCCTTTATGAAACAAGTTTTACGCTACCTGCAAATCATCGTGAATTTTTTCACTGATGCATTAAAAACCTTTTTTGAAGGAATTTTTACCAACTCCATTTTTAATAAAAGAATTAAACCAGGGGAATTGCAATTAGTTCCTGTAAAAATACGAAACACCAATATTTTACCTTTTAATAAAAATGCTATGAGAAAGTTTCTTTTAATTAACCAAACTAAAATGAATTTACATATAAAGACGATTTTACAAAAAGCTGGCAAATCCCGTTTTACACTGGCGATTGCAAGTTTGTTTCTAATAAGTACTTTATCTGCACAGAATGTTAATATAACCATACAGGCAAGCGGAACAACAAGCGGGACTTTTACCGGTGGCACATTTACTCCCAGTGTAAATACTAATGCCATTATAAATGTTACCGATTTGGTAACACAGCTTAATGCAAATAATAATGTTACAATTAATACTGCAAAAGCAGGAGGCACAGATGTTGGCAACGTGATATTTAGCACTGCTGTAACTGCACCCAGAACTTCTACAACTCAAATTACTTTTTCGGTTACAGCAGCCGGTAGTATAACCGTTAATAGTTCATCTGCAATTAATTTAACTCCAAGTGGTTCGGGGGGAAGTAATAATACGACACGCCCGGGGACAAATATTAGTTTTTCTGTAGGCGCTTCAATTTCAATTGCTTCTGCTGTAACTACAACTGGAAATTTTAGAGGAACTTTTCAAGCTGGAGGTAATGGAGGTAATGTTACCTTGTCAGGAGGAACTAATGTTTCTATAACATCTGCTATTACTTCGAACGGAGGTGCTAGCGGATTCTTTGCTACCGCTGGAAATGCAGGTAACATTTCAATAACAGGTGCAACAGGTATTACCCTGACTGCAAATTTAAGTGCGGCTGGTGGAACAAATGGTGGGAACGGCACAAATGGGAACGATGGGACTTATACAATAAGTGATGGAGCAAGTGTTGTAACCACAGGAGGGGGTTTAAATGATGGGCAAACTGCAGGGGTAATTTCTGATGGTGGTAATAATGGTAGCACTTTAACAAAAACAGGTACCGGAACGTTTAATTTGGGAGGTGCAAATACTTATATTGGAGCAACAACAATTTCAGGCGGTGTATTATTACTCAACAATGCTAATGCAATTCCCGGAGGAATAGGGAATACTGGTGGTACAGCTAATATCGTAATAAATGGTGGAGTAATTGGATTAGGAAATGGAAACTTTTCCCGTGGTTTAGGAACTGGTGCGACTCAGATTCAATTTACCGCAACTGGTGGTTTTGCTGCCTACGGCGGTCCACGTACGGTAAATTTAGGGAATGCGGGAGCAACGGTTACGTGGGCAATAGGAAGTTTTGTCCCTAATGGTTCAATTCTTATTTTAAGTGCCTCCAGTGCAAATAATACGGTAACATTTGTAAATCCAATTGCTCTCGGTAACAATTCAACAAGAACTATATATACAAACGAAGGCTCAGCGTCAGTAGATGCAATTATTAGTGGAGTTATTAGTGGTGCAGGTACGTCGGGTATAATTAAGTCTGGTTTGGGAACTTTGATATTGTCGGCAATCAATACTTATACAGGCTCCACAACTATTAATCCCGGCTCATTAATATTAAATCCTTCCGCTAACTTAAACCAAGGCACCGCAGTAATATTGGCCGGAGGAGCTCTAAGCACTACCGGAATAACTACCAACAGAACAATTACATTATCAACTTTAAATCTAAGCAGCAGTTCTACAATTGGGTTGAATAATAATGTTCACACACTTACATTTGCCAATAGCAGTGGCGTATCCTGGGCTGCAGGCCAACCCCTTATTATTAACGGTTGGACAGGCACTCCCGGTGCCGGTTCACCTGGTGCTAATGGTAAAATTATGGTAGGCGTGGGTGGATTAACACCAACTCAATTAGGCCAAATAACTTTTACTGGATTCGCAACAGGAGCAATGATTCTTTCAACCGGTGAATTAGTACCAGCTTTACAAAATCCAATTTTGGCAATTGCAGGTAATCTAAACGACGGAAGTTCATGTATTAATACCGCAGCCAGCCCTCAAACATATACCATAAACAATACCGGGGCAGCAGCCAGCGGTATCTCGGTAGTTTCTAATAATACACAATTCGTAGTAAGTAATGTATCATCTACTACAATTCCGGCAAATGGAAGTGCAACATTCCAGGTTACCTTCACTCCAAACGCCAGTGGCGCACAAAGCGCTCTTATTACTGTATCGAGCACAACATCAGGCAGCAATTCACCTACCGCAACATTAACAGGAACAGGCATTGCGAACAATATAACAAATCCTCCTTCATCAAATCCAACACTTTGCATTAATACTCTGTTAACGAATATTACGATTAGTACAACCGGTGCAACAGGTATATCAAATGATGGTGTATCGGGTGCTAATGGCTTACCGACAGGTACTTCAGCACATTGGTCAGGCAATACAATTACCATAAGTGGAACGCCAACTGTGTCCGGTATTTTCAACTATAATATACCATTAACAGGCGGTTGCGGCAGTGTAAATGCAACAGGAACCATAACTGTAAATACTGCACCAGGAATTACCACGCCTCCTTCTAATCAAACGGTTACTTACGGGGCTTCATCAGTAAGTTTTTCCGCAACAGCTTCCGGCACTCCGGCGCCAACCTACCAGTGGCAGGTAAATACCGGTGCAGGATTTACAAATATAGGAGGCCAAATATCTTCTACATTGTCAATCGCCAATCCTACCGTAGCTATGAATGGCAATAAGTACCAGGTTGTTGTTACGAATACCTGCGCATCTGCAACAAGCAGCGCTGCTACGCTGACTGTGAATCCAGCACCGCTGACAATAACAGCCAATAACCAGGTTAAAACTTATGGTTCCGTATTTACATTCGCCGGAACCGAGTTTTCGTCATCAGGTTTATTAAATAGTGAAACAATTGGAAGTGTAAACTTAACAAGCCCTGGAACACCAGCAACAGCGGGAGTTATAGGAACCCCTTATGCCATTACCCCGTCCGCAGCAACCGGGGGTACATTCAATTCCAATAATTATAGTATTAGTTATAATAGTGGAAATTTAACCGTAAACCCGGCAACTTTAACTATTTCTGCCAATAACCAATCTAAAACTTATGGCTCAGTATTTACATTTACCGGATCAGAGTTTACTTCATCCGGTTTAAAAAATAGTGAAACTATTGGAAGCGTAAGCCTGTCAAGCCCGGGAACTTCAGCAACAGCAGCGGTTTCAGGAAGCCCTTATGCCATTACTCCATCAGCAGCAACCGGGGGCACATTCAATTCCAATAATTATAATATTAGTTATAATAGTGGAAACTTAACCATAAACCCGGCAACGTTGTCGATAACCGCAAATAACCAATCTAAAACTTATGGCTCTGTATTTACATTCGTGGGAACCGAGTTTTCGTCATCAGGTTTATTAAATAGTGAAACAATTGGAAGTGTAAACTTAACAAGCCCTGGAACACCAGCAACGGCGGCAGTTTCAGGAAGCCCTTATGCTATTACTCCATCCGCAGCATCCGGAGGTACATTCAATTCCAATAATTATAGTATTAGTTATAATAGTGGAAACTTAACCATAAACCCAGCAACGTTAACTATTTCTGCCAACAACCAGGCTAAAACTTATGGCTCAGTATTTACATTCGCGGGAACGGAGTTTTCGTCATCAGGTTTACTAAATAGTGAAACAATTGGAAGTGTAAACTTAACAAGCCCTGGAACACCAGCAACAGCGGGAGTTTTAGGCAGCCCTTATGCCATTACCCCATCCGCAGCAACCGGCGGTACATTCAATTCCAATAATTATAATATTAGTTATAATAGTGGAAACTTAACCATAAACCCGGTAACGTTAACTATTTCTGCCAACAACCAATCTAAAACTTATGGCTCTGTATTTACATTCGCGGGAACGGAGTTTTCTTCATCAGGTTTACTAAATAGTGAAACAATTGGAAGTGTAAACTTAACAAGCCCTGGAACACCAGCAACGGCGGGAGTTTTAGGCAGCCCTTATACTATTACAGTATCAGCGGCTGCGGGTGGAACCTTTGATGCCAACAATTATAACATCGGTTACACAACAGGAATGCTAACTGTAAATAAAGCGAATGCTACTATAAACGTAACACCTTATACAGTAACTTATGATGGCGCAGCACATACGGCAACTATTACCACTGCATCGGGGGTAATTAGTGAAGATTTCACTGCAGATGTTATCCTTAATACTACTCATACCAATGCTGGAACGTATAATGCCGATTCGTGGTCATTTGCGGGCAATAGCAACTACAATGCAGATGGGGCAACAATTACAGATGAAATTGATCCAGCCTCTTCTTCAATCACAGTAACCGGCAGCAATACCTTTACCTATAATGGTATTCCCCAGGGGCCGGCTACTAATACTGAAACAGGTTCAGCCGGTGCTATTACTTATAGTTATTCTGGTGCCGTAAGCACAAGCTACGGGCCAAGTGCTGCCAAGCCTACAGATGCCGGGAATTATATTGTAACTGCTACAGTAGCTGCAGATGCTAATTATAATACTGCCACTTCTGCCGCTTATCCGTTTTCAATAAGTAAAGCCGATGCAGTCATCAGTGTTGCTCCTTATGGTGTAACTTATGATGGTGATGCCCATACCTCTGCTTTTACAGCAGTGGGTGTTGAAAGCACTCCGGCTAACCTGGCCTCTTTGATGAATGTGAACGCTACAACACATACTAACGCAGGAAACTATACAGGAGATGCATGGTCATTTGCCGGTAATAATAACTATAATGCAATAAGCGGAACGGTTGATAATGTTATTGGTAAAGCCAATGCCGTCATCAGCGTTTCACCATATAGCGTAACTTATGATGGTGATGCCCACACTTCTGTATTTACAGCAGTGGGTATTGAAAGTACACCAGATGATCTTATAGCCTTAATGAATGTGGGTGCTACCACGCATACCAATGCAGGAATCTATAACGGAGATGCATGGTCATTTACCGGTAATATTAATTATAATTCAACAAACGGAACAGTGGATAATGCTATTGGCAAAGCTGATGCTGTGATCTCTGTTACTCCATACGCTTTAACTTATGATGGTGTTTCACATACCTCTGTATTTACAGCAGTAGGTATTGAAAACCCCAATCCGGTTGACCTTACCTCTTTGATGAACGTGAGCGCTACGGCACATACAGATGCAGGAACCTATTCCGGTGATGCATGGTCTTTTGCCGGAAATAACAATTATAATTTAACAAGCGGAACAGTAAACAATTCAATTGGAAAAGCGGATGCTGTTATTTCTGTAACTCCTTATAATGTGACTTATGATGCTTTGTCCCATACTTCCGCATTTACTGCAACTGGCATCGAAAGCCCGAATCCGGTTGATCTCACTGCTTTGATGAATGTTAGTGCAACTACGCATACCAATGCCGGAACTTATACCGGCGATGCCTGGACATTTGCTGGAAATACCGATTATAATGCAACCAACGGAACAGTGGATAATGCTATTGGCCAGGTATCTGTGACAGTTACTGCTGATACGAAAACCAAAGTGTACGGCAGTTTAGATCCTTCACTAACTTACCAAATTACCAGTGGTGCTTTAGCCGGTTCAGATGCCTTCATGGGTTCATTGACAAGGGATATAGGAGAATCAGCAGGAACCTATCCTATCACCCAGGGAACACTTGCGTTAAGCAGCGATTATAACCTTGGGTATATAGGCGCAAACTTAACAATTACTAACATTCCAATCACTGCTTCTGCAAATGCCGGAACAGTAGAATGTGCTGGCGGAACAACTACTTTAACAGTAACGGCAAGCGGTGGAGACGGCCTACTTCAATATAGTTTAAATGGCGGAAGTTATCAAAGCAGCAATATATTCACTGTAAATGCCGCAGGCAGCCCTTATGTGGTAACGGTTGAAGATGCAGACGGCTTTACTGTTAATTCAAACAGTGTTACGGTTACAGAAAAACCAAGCCCTACTATCAACCTTACTTCGGGTGCAGAATCAGGCGGGCAGACTATTTGTATTGGAAATTCTATAAATGACATTACCTACGCTATCGGCGGAAATACTACTGGTGCAACAGTTACCGCATTACCATCCGGCCTCACAGGTTCTTATGATCCGGGTACACAAACATTTACGATAACCGGTATGCCTGCTAACCCGGGTTTATATAGCTACACCGTAACAACTACCGGTACTTGTACCAATGTTTCTCTCAGTGGAACTATACTTGTAAATGATAATGCAACCATAAGCCTCTCCTCTGCTTCCGCAGATCAGACGGTTTGTGTCAATACTTCATTAGATCACATTGTTTATAACATTGGGGGCGGTGCTACCTCTGCAGATGTTGCAGGATTACCTGCTGGTATTACCGGCAACTATGATCCGGGTACAGGATTATTAACTATCAGTGGCTCGCCTACTGTTTCAGGTACTTTTGCCTACATTGTAAACACTTACGGCCATTGTGATATACCAACCGCAAGTGGTACTATAACCGTAAATGCCAATTCATCAATTGTCCTATCATCTCTAACTGGAACAGACGCACAGACTGTTTGTAGTAACAGTCCGATAACTGACATTGTTTATACAATTGATGATGGCGCTACAGGCGCTAATGTTACAGGATTGCCGGATGGTGTAACCGGAAGTTATGATGCAACTTCACACTTGTTCACTATTACGGGTACGCCAACTCAATCTCCTGTACAATACGGCACTTCCAATTACACAGTAGCGACTGAGGGGCCGTGCGTAAAACCAACTTTAACAGGAACCATAACTATCAACCCGGTTGCAACCGTTGATGCAATCAGTAACCAGGTTATTTGTGATGGCATTTCATCTGCTGCAGTTAATTTTGCCAGCCCTACTCCTTTAGGTGATGGGGCAATTACTTACACCTGGTCAAACGACAATACTTCTATTGGCCTTGCAGCAGGCGGGACAGGCGGTATAGGCGTTTTCACAGCAACAAATCCCGGGACTATACCTATTAGCGGAAATATTACTGTGACTCCGCACTATACCAATAATTCGGTAACATGCGATGGTATTCCTTCAACATTTACTATTACTGTAAATGCTAATTCAACCATAAGCCTTTCTTCTTCCAACGAATCTGCAGCACAAACGGTTTGTATCAATAGCGCTATTAATGACATTACTTATTCAATTGGCGGTGGTGCAACAGGAGCCAACGTTACAGGATTGCCAGACGGGGTTACCGGTTCATACAATGCAGGTGTATTTACTATTACCGGAACACCAACAGAATCGGGTACGTTTAGTTATGAAGTAAAAACAGAAGGTCCTTGTGTTAATATTTCTCTTAGCGGAACCATAAATGTAACTCCTGATGCAACAATCAGCCTTTCTTCCGGGGCAGGCACAAACAACCAGACTGTCTGCATTAATACAGGGATATCGGGTATTTCTTACGCAACAGGAGGAAGTGCTACAAACGCATCTATCACTTCAGGGTCTTTACCTGATGGGGTTACAGGCTCTTATAACGGTGGAGTATTCACTATCACAGGTACTCCTTCAGAGCCCGGAATATTCAGTTATACAATAACTGCAACCGGGGTTTGTGTAGATGCGACAGTGAGCGGAACCATAACCGTAAATCCAACTCCGGTTGTAAATGCGGTGAGCAATGCTACTTCTTGTAATAATTCTACTATTGCAGCAATTAACTTTAGTACGCCGACAGCCGGAGGCACAGTCTCTTATACCTGGTCTAGTACTGCCGACGTTGGGTTTGGCACAACAGGAAATGGCAATATTTCTTCGTTTACTGCAAAAAACAGAACCAACTCTCCAATTACTGCAACTATAACTGTAACACCATCCTATACTAACAACATGGTTACCTGTGGTGGGAATTCAACATCTTTCACAATAACAGTAAACCCAACACCGGTTGCAAATTCGGTTTCTAATAAAACCTATTGCAATAATACCCAGGGCGAAGCGGTAAGCTTTAGCAGCCCAACCACAGGCGGCACAACTTCCTATAGCTGGACAAGCTCTATAAATATTGGATTTGGAACGACCGGCTCTGGAGATATAAATTCATATACAGCAGTCAACAATAGTATAAACCCCGTTACTGCAACTGTAACCGTAACACCATCACTGAATGGTTGTACAGGTTCGCCAATTACATTTACCATTATGGTGAATCCTTCGGCCAATGCAGGCACGATCAGTGGTTCTTCTACTATGTGTTTAAATACAACAACACAATTAAGTGAAAATGGAAGTATAGGCGGAACATGGACAAGCAGCAATCCCGGCGTAGCATCTATAAATGCTGCAACAGGGCTTGTAACATCTGCTTCAGAAGGAAGTACCACTATTTACTATACAGTTAGCAATATTTGCGGCGCTTCTTCTTCATCATTTACTATAAATGTGAATTCTACCGCAAACGCCGGGACTATCAGCGGGCCTGGTACAGTATGCTCTGGTTCATCTGTTGTATTAACTTCCAATGGCAACAGCGGTGGGTTATGGTTTAGCGCCAACCCATCTGTGGCCACCGTTAATTCTGCAGGAGTGGTAACTGGTGTAAATGGTGGAACCACAGCAATTTATTATTATGTTTCAACTCCTACCTGTGGCAGTGCACACACATCTGCAAATATAACTGTAACTTCCGGTGGCGATCCGGGAATAATTCTTGGCTCTTCAACTATGTGTGCAGGGTCTGCTACCGTATTAATTACTACCGGCAACAGTGGCGGCACATGGGCCAGTACTAACATGTCTGTGGCAACTATTGATCCAAGCGGATTTGTAATTGGGCAGGGTGCCGGCAATACTACTATTTCTTATACATTGCCTTCCAACAGTTGCAGTTCAGGCCCATTAGTAGCTTACCTTTCATTAAATGTAAGCCCTGCAGGCAATGCTGGGGCTATTACAGGCAATTCAAATATTTGCGTAAGTTCAACTACCTTGTTAAGTTCTAATGGCAGCACGGGTGGTACCTGGTATAGCGGCAATAATTTAGTAGCAACGGTTGATCCTAACTCCGGGTTTGTAACGGGTGTTGCACCAGGAAATATATTGATTACCTACCACGTTTCAAACAGTTGTGGAAACGGAAGCGCTACCTTCCCTGTTAGTGTGACCGTGGGAGCAAATGCTGGTACTTTAAGCGGGCCTTCCAGCGTATGTGCCGGTTCAACTATTAATTTGACAAGCAACGGTAACCCTGGAGGAGCATGGACAAGCAGTAATACCGGTGCTGCAATAGTAGATGCTAATGGAGTGGTTAAAGGTATCAGTGCCGGAACTACCATCATCACTTACGCGGTAACTTCCAATTGCTCAAGTTCAGCAATTTCAACTACCATAACGGTGAACCCTGTGCCAATTGCAGGTACCTTAAGTGGTGCAGCAACAGTTTGTGCAGGATTATCAACGCCATTTACCAGTGATGGAACCAGTGGCGGAACATGGAGCAGCAGTAATCCTGCAGCGGCATCTGTCAATTCAGCCAGCGGGGTGGTTACCGGTGTTGCAGCGGGTAGCGCTATTATAACTTATACGGTTACTACAAATTGCGGAACCGTAAATTCATCATCTCCAACAATTACCGTGAATCCAGTGTTAAACGCAGGAACTATCAGTGGTGGATCTTCTGTTTGCATCGGATCCGATATAAATTTAACTTCTAATGGAAGTACTGGAGGTGTATGGAGTAGCAGTAATACTGCCATTGCCACAATAGATGCGGCTACAGGGGTAGTTTCTGCAGTTGCAACAGGAAATGCAACAATAAAATATACTGTTTCCAACACTTGTGGAACTTTCACAGTAAACCAACTTATTACCGTAAATCCTTTAGTAAATGCCGGAGTTGTTACCGGGTCAGGAAATGTATGTGCAGGGTTATCAACCGCATATACCAGCAATGGTAATACCGGTGGAACATGGAGCAGCAGTAATTCAGCAGTTGCAACTGTGAATTCAGCAAGTGGTCAGGTTACAGGGGTAAAAGCTGGCAGTTCAATTATAACTTATACGGTTACAACCGGATGTGGAACAGCCTCCGCGTCTGCAAATATTACAGTAAACCCACTTCCGGAAGATGGGGTTATTACCGGGCCAAATGCAGTTTGTGTTGGGCATCCTATCACTTTAAGCAGCAATATCAGTGGCGGAACGTGGGGTAGTAATTCGCCATCATTTGCAACAATTAATTCTAATGGCCAGGTATCCGGGGTTACAGCAGGTAATGCAACCATAACCTATACCGTTTCCACCACCTGTGGATCTAATGTGGAAACCTATATTGTTACTGTAAATTCAGCTCCTTACGCAGGAATAGTAAGTGGTGAATCATCTATATGCGTTGGATCGGCTTCTTTCTATACTGAGATGGGAGGTGCCCCGGGTGGAATATGGAGAAGTACAAAACCGGCTATTGCAAGTGTAGATCCAGTTACAGGTGAGGTAACAGCTATTTCAGCAGGAAATACCGTGATAGTTTACAGCGTAACCAATAGTTGTGGTTCTTCCAATGCAGCACAGACGGTTTTTGTAAATTCGCTTCCTAACGCAGGAACAATTAGCGGACCATCATCTGTTTGTGCTCAATCTACTATTAATTTAAGCGCCAGTGGGGATGCAGGAGGCGTTTGGACAAGTAATAATACTTTGGTGGCAACGGTAAATCCTTCAACAGGTGTAGTTACTGGAGTGGCTCCAGGTACTGCATCCATAATTTATACTGTAGGCTCTGCAACCGTATGTGGCACATCCGCGGCATCACAATTGGTTACCGTCAATCCTCTCGCTAATGCTGGCACCATAAGTGGTACAACCACTTTCTGCACAGGCTTATCAAGCACTCTGGCCAGTGATGGAACTGTTGGCGGTACATGGAGCAGCAGTAATCCAACGGTAGCATTGGTGGATGCTGCAAGTGGCGTGGTTACAGGAGTAAGCGCAGGCACCGCAAGCATAAATTATACCGTTACCAATGTTTGCGGCTCAAAAACCGCAACTACAACGGTTAGTATAAATCCTCTTCCGGATGCAGGCACCATCAGCGGCCCTTCTTCAGTATGCGCCGGATCAACTATCAATCTGAGTAGCAATGTATCCGGTGGCACATGGAGCAGCAGCACCCATTCAGTAGCCACAATCGGGCTTAATACAGGTATAGTTACAGGAGTTGCACCTGGAAATACAACTGTTACTTATACGGTAACAACGAGCTGTGGAACTTCTTCAAAAACTTATGCAATATCAGTAAACCCACTTCCAAATGCAGGCACTTTAAGCGGTGCAACTTACCTGTGTACAGGGGGATCAAGCACTATATCAAGTAACATAACCGGGGGTACCTGGAGTAGCAGTAATCCTTCTACAGCTACAGTTAATTCAACAACCGGGTTAGTTACAGGGATTGCAGCAGGTAGCACATCCATCACTTATAATGTTTCATCTGTTTGCGGAACAGCCACTCAATCAGTCGTTGTTACAATTGGGGATATTCTTAATGCCGGCACAGTTAGCGGCGCGGCTACATTATGTACTGGTTCAACAGCTATATTTACCAGCAATGGGACTGGTGGTGGTACCTGGAGCAGTAATAATTCTGCAGCGGCTACGGTAAATTCGACAACCGGGGTAATTACAGGAGTTGCAGCAGGTTCAGCTTCAATTACCTATACAGTTAGCAGCACATGTGGAAGCTCTGCTTCATCAGCTAATATTACCATAAGCGCCATTCCGAATGCAGGCTCCATAAACGGTTCGTCCACATTATGTGCGGGCTCAATAACTACATTTACGAGCAATGGAGCCAGCGGTGGAACCTGGAGCAGCAACAATAACCTTGTGGCAACTGTAAATTCTGCAACAGGAGTGGTAACAGGGGTTGGAACCGGCAATGCAACAATTACATATACAGTAGTAAATACCTGCGGCGCTACAAGTGCCTCATCAGATGTTAATGTAAATGCGCTTCCAAATTCCGGCATAGTAAGTGGCTCTGGTACATTGTGTGTTGGCTCAACCACAGCCTTTACAAGCAATGGTAACGGAGGCGGTAGCTGGAGCAGCAATAATACTTCAGCGGCTACGGTAAATTCAATAACAGGTGCGGTAACGGGAGTTGCTGCAGGTTCAGCAACTATTTCCTATACTGTTTCAGCAGGAACCTGCGGAAGTGCGGTATCTTCAGCTAATATTACTATAAACCCACTTCCTAATCCGGGAACTCTGACAGGTTCTGCTTCAATATGTGCTGGCTCAACAACTACTTATACAATTGATGGTACCATCAATGGTAGCTGGAGCAGCGATAATACTGCAGTAGCTACAGTAGATGCCTCAACAGGTGTGGTAACCGGAGTTGCAGCGGGATCAACTATAATTACTTATACGGTAACAAATGGCTGTGGAACCGCTGGTGCAACACAGTTAATTACTGTTAACCCTCTTCCGAATTCCGGTACAATAACCGGCTCAGCTACTGTTTGTGCAGGATCAACCACAGCTTATACCAGTGATGGCCTCAGTGGAACATGGACAAGTGATAATATGTCTGTCGCTACAGTAGATCCTGCCTCTGGTTTGGTAACAGGCATGTCTCCCGGAAATGCTAACATTATTTATTCAGTTACCACTCCTTGTGGCACAACAACTTCATCCGCAGCTATCACTGTAATTATTCTTCCTAATGCAGGAAATGTTACTGGTTCATCCACTGTTTGCGCGGGTTCAGCCACGACTTATACCAGCGATGGCCTTAGAGGAGGCACCTGGAGCAGCGCTACTCCATCTGTTGCGAGTGTAAATGTAAGCACAGGAGAAGTAACAGGTGTGGCACCAGGAAATGCTACAATCACTTATACGTTTACTAATGAGTGTGGTACAAATACTGCCTCACAAATGATTACTGTAAATCCACTTCCAAATGCAGGCACAGTGAGTGGCGCAGCTACAGTTTGTATCGGTGCGACAGCTACTTATACCAGCGATGGCCTTGGCGGTGGCACATGGAGCAGTAGTGAACCTTCAATAGCCTCAGTAGATCCAACTTCAGGAGTTGTTACCGGAATGACTTCAGGAAACGCAACGATCATTTATACATCAAACACGCCTTGTGGCATAACAACTGCATCTTCAGGTATTACTGTAGTTGTAACACCAAATGCCGGAATAGTGAGCGGAAATACAACCGTTTGTGTGGGAGCGAATACCTTCTACACCAGTGATGGGCTAAGTGGTGGCACATGGAGCAGTGATTCCCCTGACAGAGCCACTGTAGATCCGAATACAGGTAAAGTAACAGGTGTGGCAGCAGGAAACGCAACTATCAGGTACACCTTTACCAATAGCTGCGGTACTGTCAGCGCTTCGCAAATGATTGTTGTTAATCCTCTTCCAAATGCAGGTACATTAACAGGAGCAGCCACAGTTTGTGTGGGCTCAATAGCAATCTATAGCAGTGATGGCCTCACAGGAGGAACATGGAGCAGCGACAATACTACAGTTGCAACGGTATCTTCTTCCGGAGTAGTTACAGGCGTTGCAGCAGGTAGTGCTACCATCACCTATACTTCAACCACACCATGTGGTGCACAAACTACAACTGCTTCTATCACAGTTAACCCTGTGCTAGTAGCAGGAGCAGTAAGTGGTTCCGCTACCTTATGTATTGGTTCAAATACACCTTATACCAGCGATGGTTCCTCCGGTGGAACATGGAGCAGTGTAACCCCATCAGTGGCATCGGTTGATGCAAACACCGGTGTTGTTACAGGTATGTCAACAGGAAACGCAACTATAAAATATACTGTGTCCAGCAGTTGCGGCACTTCCACTTCTAGCCGGATGATAGCAGTTAGCTTGGCAGCTATTCCGGGTACTATAACAGGTGTATCATCTATTTGTGATGGTTCTTATACAAACTTTAGCCTCTCAGGTGGCCAAAGTGGAGGTACATGGTCCAGCAGCAACACAACTGTGGCTAATGTAAACAGTTCAGGAAGAGTAACAGGTGTAGGAAATGGTACCGCGGTTATTTCATATATAGTAACCAGTGGTTGTGGAACAAACAGCGCTACGAAAAACATTACTGTAAGCGAAGCACCATCTATCATCGCAAATAATATTACGGTAAACACCGACTTAAATGAATGCAGTGCAATAGTGGCTCTTGGTTCTAATGTAACTGTTACAGGGTCCCCTTCTTCATTGCAGTTTAGAATTGGTTACTTCTTCTTCTCATGGCCAATTTCAGCAACACATACTTTCTACAGAGGAACTACTCCAGTAACAGTAATCGCTTCAAATTCATGTGGAACTATTGAAAGAATATTCCTGGTTACTGTTGTGGATAATCAACCGCCAACTATTGTATGCAAGCCGAACGCAACAAGAGAAACAAATGGACATTCGTCCAAATACTCAGTCCGTGGGCATGAGTTTGATGCAACAGCAACAGATGGTTGTGGGGTAGCTTCTTTGATTTACAGTTTAAGTGGTGCGACAACAACTGGCTTTAACGCGAATAATACATCATTAAACAATGTAAAATTGAATATCGGAACTACTATTATTACCTGGAAGGCAACCGATGTAAATGGTAATGTATCAACATGCAGTTCTACAGTAACGGTTTCTGGTGATGATGATGATAACCATCATGGCTATTATGGAAGAATGAATAGTAACAATGCGGTATTAACGGTGAAAGCAGCTCCGAATCCCACTTCTTACTATTTTACTTTGCAAATCAATAGTGAAAGTACAGAAATGGTAAAATTAACCGTTGTAGATGAGTTAGGAAGGACCGTAGAACTGATGAAAGGTATTGACCCTAATAGCACTATTCAAATAGGAAGTAGATATCATCCTGGTATTTATATTGTGCATGCAGTTCAGGGAAATGATGCGGTGTCACTTAAATTGATAAAAGAAGGGAAATTATATTAATCTTTATTACGAAAAGTGGCGAAGCTATGCGCCACTTTTTTGGGGTATTTAAAAAACCAGGAAGTATTCAAATACTTCCTGGTTTGTTTTTTTATAAAAAGATTCAAACAGTAAACAAACAAAAAAGAGGATTTCTGTTTTTGAAATTTAGTATAACGGTATAGCATAAATGAAAATAAAAAAAACCTTGGCCGTCTGGCAAAGTAAATGTTTTGATTCCACCAAATAAAAAAGCTTGTAAATAATTTTGTTTACAAGCTTTGCGTTTTTTTACATTTTATGTCGGGTAGACAAGATTCGAACTTGCGGCCCCACGCCCCCCAGACATGTGCGCTACCGGGCTGCGCCACTACCCGTTTTGATCGCTGCAAATCTAATGCAAAAGAATTTTTTTTAAGAAAATACAGCAACAAATATTATTACCATGAAAATAAGAATCTTCGTTTTTTGTTGGTTTACTGCAAGGCATTGAGTTGCTGTAACCTATTTAAAAATCACATTTGTTTCTTTGTATACTTTTCAAAATTAATTATAAACACACTTAGCAAAATGATCGCTAAACCGCCTATTTGCAAGGCATCAATGGTTTCACCGCCCCAAAAAGCACCCAATAATACCGCGACAACCGGGTTTACATAAGAATTAGTACTTACCTGTGTTGCCGGCCTTACCTGTAACAGCCATATGTATGCGCTGTAACCGGCTAAGGAACCCATAGAAATAAGGTATATAACAGACATCCATGCACGAAATTGTACCTGGTGCAGATTTAAATGAAAAATCTCTTTTGTAAAACAGGATACTATAAAAAAAGATAGCGCTGCAAATATCATTTGCCACGCTGCTGCAACTGAGGTGTTTCCTTCACTGTTATACTTTGAATACAACGCACCTACAGACCAGCTTATATTTCCGGCTGTTACAACAATTATGGCAATTATTTGAATGGTTTCTGAAGATGAGAATCGATTGTAAAATATTTTTTCGCTAAATAAAAGAATGACGCCTCCAAAGCCGGCGAAAATCCCTGTGATAATAAATTTATTATTAAAGTTGGTTGTTAAGTTTCTTTTATCAAATAAAACAAACCACAAGGGTGCTGCTGACACCAACACAGCAACAAAGGAACTCGGAAGTGTTGTTTCCGCCCATATTATTGAACCATTTCCAATGAAAAGTAAAAGGTTCCCTATAATAAAATCTTTTTTTAACTGGCTCCGGTTTATAAGCTTGTATCCTTTTATTTTACACCATACCAATAACAAAATGCCTGAGGCAAAAAACCGGAAAAAGCCCAGGATGAAAGGAGGGAAACCTTTAAGTGCTGCCTGTACAAAAAAATAAGTAGACCCCCAAACAATATAAACAATTGCGAAAGCAATAACGACTTTAAATAAAGGAGCATTTTTGCTTTGAATATTCTGCATGGATTTGCTAAGATGTAACAGCCGTAATTAAAATACAAAAAAGTTTTGGCGGATGTTTAGTTTGAGTAAAACCCAATTTAATTGAAAAATTATTTATGAGAGGAAAGAGTTAATTTTTAAACGCCAAATGAACTTCCACAACCACAGGTAGAATTGGCGTTTGGATTATTAAAAGTAAATCCACGTGCGTTTAAACCACCTTCCCAATTAATTTCCATATTGTTTAAATAAATTAAATGAGCAGGGTTGATAATACATGAAATCTCATTTATTTCATAGGCTTCATCTTTCTCAGTTTTGTTTTCAAAGCCTAATAAATAGGACATGCCGGAACAGCCGCCGCCTTTTACCCCTATGCGTAAATATTTATCTTTATTGGTTTCATCATTCATCAGTTTTTTTATTTCTTCTACCGCTGAATGTGTTAAACTAACCGGCACCATGTTGATCGTTTCCATATTTGAAATTTATTCGTTAATTCTTAATTTCTAATTCCAACAAAATTACAACTTACTTATTGGAATGGTTATTTTTGCTAATAAATTATAAGTATGTCAACATTTGAAACGATTGTTATTATCCTGCTTTTCGTTTTGTTGTTAGCTTTTATATGGATATTGACTGAATTTATGTCAATGAAAAAAGACCTTGAAGAAAGAAAAGTTAATGATCCTGATACATTAAAACTACGCTTACAGGCTTATGAAAGGATTACTCTTTTGACAGAACGAATTGCATTGCAGAACTTATTATCCAGAAATGCCAATCCCGGATTTTCGTGCCGGCAAATGCAGGCAACGCTGATTGATTCTATCAAACAGGAATATGATTATAACATCAGCCAGCAAATTTATGTTTCGCCTGAAGTATGGCGCGCCGTTAATAATTTAAAGGAACAGAATATTTATATCGTCAATCAATTGGCTTCTACGCTTCCTGCCCAGGCTTCGGGCATGGACCTTAATAAACACATCATTGATTACCTGATCAATAATTCAAATGCTTCGCTTCATAATATTGTCCTTGATGCAATCAATTTTGAAGCGAAAAAAATTATGTGAAAATGTGAAAACGCATGAAAAAAATACAAACAGATTCAGGAATAAAAATAAAGGAAGTATATACTGGTAAAGACCTTCCACAAAATATTTCTGAGGAAATGCCCGGAGAATTTCCTTATACACGTGGAGTCAAAGAAGATATGTACCGGGGAAAACTGTGGACCATGCGCCAGTATTCCGGATTTAGTACGGCTGAAGAAAGCAACAAAAGATATCATTATTTAATTTCACAGGGAGTAAGTGGTTTAAGTGTTGCTTTTGACCTTCCCACCCAAATTGGCTACGACAGCGATCATACTTTATCTGAAGGCGAGGTAGGAAAAGCAGGCGTAGCTATTGATTCCATTGAAGATATGGAAGCGCTTTTTGAAGGTATTAGCCTCAATGAAGTTTCTACTTCCATGACAATCAATTCTACTGCTTTTATATTACTTGCATTTTATGTGGCAATTGCCAAAAAGCAAGGTGCCGATCTTTTGCAATTACGCGGAACTGTTCAGAACGACATTTTAAAAGAATATGCAGCAAGGGGCACCTACATTTATCCACCAAAACCATCCATGCGGATCATCACCGACATTTTTGAATGGTGCAGCAAAAATCTTCCCAAATGGAATACTATTTCTATTTCGGGTTACCATATCCGTGAGGCTGGCAGCACAGCCGTGCAGGAAATCGCATTCACGCTTAGTAATGGAAAAGCCTATGTAAAAGCTGCTTTGGAAAAAGGCCTGGATATTAATGTTTTTGGAAAAAGGCTATCATTCTTTTTTAATTCTCATAACAATCTTTTTCAGGAAGTTGCTAAGTTTCGCGCCGCAAGAAAAATGTGGGCAAAAATCATGAAAGATTTGGGGGCAACTGATGAAAAAGCTATGATGCTCCGGTTTCACACACAAACCGGGGGAAGCACACTTACAGCACAACAACCCTTAAATAATATTAGCCGCGTTACGTTGCAAACACTGGCTGCAGTGCTTGGGGGCACACAAAGCCTCCATACTAACGGTTATGATGAAGCGCTTAATTTACCTACAGAAGAGGCGGCTTCTATCGCTTTAAGAACGCAACAGATCGTTGCATTTGAAAGCGGCGTGGCTGATACGGCCGACCCGCTGGCCGGAAGTTATTTTATTGAAAACCTTACTGCACAGGTTGAAAAAGAGGCCTGGAAAATAATTGGAACAATTGATGCTATGGGAGGAAGTGTGAACGCAATTGATGAAGGTTTTATGCAAAATGAAATAGCAAAAAGTGCTTATACTTTCCAGAAAAACATAGAATCAAAAGAGAAAATAATTGTAGGAGTTAATTCGTTTATATCTGATAATGAAATAGCGCCTCCGGCATTTAAAGTTGATGATAATATAAGGGAAGTACAAATAAATAAATTAATAGCGCTTAGGAAGAAAAGGGATAATGGCCTGGTTAAAAAATGTTTATTAAATATAAAAGAGCATGCAACCCAAAATAAAAACCTGATGCCTGTGGTAATTGAAGCGGTTGAGCATTTTTGTACACTTGGAGAAATTTCTGATGTGCTGAGAAATGTTTTTGGCGAATTCAAATAATTTTATTGATTTTTTATGAAATACATTTTTATATTCTTGTTTTTTTTCGCAGCATCTCAATGCAATGCGCAAAAATATATTCTTCTCGATGAATCACTTTACCGTCCTGCAGTTTATACCAACCATATTACAGAAATTGAAAAATATAAAAATTTTTTTCCTGTAGAAGTAAAAGATATTCCCCAATTTTTAAGCGTACTTGAAAAAATAGAAAAAAGATTGAGCGAATCAAAAATTAAAAGCAAGCTCAATAATTATAAAGCAGGATGTTCAGAATTTACAGGCACCCTGTTTATGCTGGCAAATGGCGAACGCATTGATTATATTATCATTTCTACATGCGAAGGCATTAAAATAAAAATGCACCTTTGTGATGCTAAAATCACTAATGCTAACAATGAATATTTTGTAAAGGCATGGATAAATTATATCAAAAGCAACTTAAAGGCAAATAAAAAGGATACACACCATTGATTAATTCTATTCTATAGTTTACGACAGTAAACAAACAAATATTCCAGTTTTATATTCTAAGAAATATCTTTTTAAGCCCATGATTCTGCCTTTCTATATCTAAAAAAAGAGGCTGAATCAATTTTATTTGAAGCAGCCTCTTAACTTTAAAAAACCCTAATTACTGAGCCATTTGCATCATATCCTGCGAGCCGCCGGCTTTTAGATTCTGACGTTTAAATAAGTTAACATCCATTTTTCCAAAGTGGTAAGCAAAGGTCACACGAAACAGTTGTGGATTATTCAGGCGGCTGTAATTCTGGGTAAAATATGGGCTTACTGAATACTGGTCCTGGATACGTGTCCTGAAAATATCACTCATGCTTAGGGTCAATGAAGCGGCATTGTTTTTAAGAAAGCTTTTCTTCACTGCGATATCGGCACCCCAAATAGACCCAATATAACCTTGTGATGAACTTTGTGCCTGGCCGAAAGGGCCGCCGCCGCCTGGCCCACCCTGGTTATTATTGATCGGCAGATTAGTTTTGCTTTGGTAATCCCCTGACAATTGAATGCTAAAAGATTTTGGCAATTTAAAATTACTGTTCAGCTTACCAAACCAGCTCACCATTGCATCCTGAGAAGTGCTCCCTGGAATATTAGAAGTATTGATGTGTGATTGATAAACATTCACATTGGTTGTCAGGTCCCACCATTTAGTAAGTTTATTAATAGAAGTTAATTCAGTTCCATAAGAGTAACTTGAATTGGCATTGATATATGTGTTGATGATATCTTCCTTCCCAGTAAAAGGATTATTGCCAGGGCTAAGATAACGTGTGATTAAATTATCTGAATGTTTATAATAAATGGAAGCTAAAAAGCTATTTCCACCTTTGAAAGTTTTACTATAGCTCATTTCCAGTGAATTGGTGAATTCAGGAACGAGGTTAGGGTTACCACGGGTAATATTTAAGCTATCGGTATAATCAGTAAAAGGAATCAGTTGGAAGAAGTTAGGCCTGTTGATACGCCTGGTATAGCTGAATTGTAATTCCTGTTTGTTATTTAATTTTTGGCTGAGGAATAAAGAAGGGAATAGACTTATGGGGTATTTATTGCTGAATTGTTCTCCAGTGTTCGTAAGCTCGCCGTTGTAGTTGGAGCTTTCTGCCCTTAATCCCAATTCGTACCCGAAATTTTTAATAGTGCTTTTTACATCCACATATCCGGCAAACACATTGTCTGTGCTTTTATAATCATTGGTGCCGGCAGGGATTTTCACCAGGTTGTCAGTTGTAGTCCCCCTGTAGTTGTCATTATTCTGATCGGATTTATGTTGTTGAAACTTCAAACCCGCTTCGAGCTTGGATTGCTTTTGTTTTCCAAAAGGCAATGAGTAATCCGTTTGCAAGGTCAGGAAGTTAATATTCCCACTATTGGTTACCTGCTGTAATTGTGTTCCTGCTATAGTATTTCCATCCAGGTAATTGGTGGTGTATAATGAATTACTTGGAGTTTTCCCTGAAAAATAATTCCCATTTGCGGTAAGCTGTTCGCCGTCTTTTGGAAAATTATATACATAATCTAACTGTAGCCCATTGGCATCAAAGCTCCTGGTACCTGAAGTGTAACGGATGTTGTTAGCGCTTTTTGTTCCTGAAGGGAGTAAACTATCAGTTGTAGAATTAATGATTTCATTCGGATTAAAATTGCCATGAACTTTAACTGCTCCTAAGGAAATGGTTGCCCGGTTGGTTATATAATAATCAAGGCCTAATTTTCCAAAAACAAAAGCTCCGTTGGTTTTATTAATGTCTGATTGAGAAACCTTAGTTAGCGTGTCACCAAAGTTGGTACGGTCAGTGATTCCGGTGGTATACCCTCTCATCTGGTGAAGCATACCAGCAGCGGTAAAGTTGATTTTGTTTTGCCTTACGTTGAAGTTAGCACCGGCATTTATTCCACCACGGCTGTCTATTCCGGCAGTAACGTTTCCATTATAACCACTGGCTTTGTTCTTTTTCAAAACTATATTCAATATTCCGGAACCACCACCTGAAGCATCATATTTAGCAGAAGGATTGGTAATCACTTCCACACTTTGTATGGCATCGGCAGGTATCTCATCGAGCGATAAAGTTGTAGGATGCCCGTCCACATATATCTGCGGGGCTGCATTTCTCAGTTTTACATTTCCATCAATATCTACCTGTACAGAAGGTACGTTGCGCATCACATCCACAGCAGTTCCACCTGCACTTACAATATTCTTTTCTACATTAAAAACTTTTTTGTCTATGTCCATTTTTAATGCCGGAGCGCTGCCAACAATCGTAATTGCAGCTAATGTTTTTACGTCCGCCTCCAGTTTGATGTTTCCAAGGTCTTTATCAAATGGCAATGAAGCTACTGATGGCATTCCACCGGCTGGATTAGCTCCGCCTGCTGGCATCTTCGGCATAGTAAATCCGACATTCTCCTGTAACGATTTAAATCCGCTGTTGCTAATGCGCAATTGCAGCTTGCCCATTACCGGCACTGAAGTAAAATTAAAATCTCCATTGCTTTTGGTGAGCACACCGCTTACCAGGATCATTTTCATTTTCTTAGTTGTAGCATCAAGTTCCTGGTGAAGCAGGAGAACAGAAGCTCCTTCTACAGCTTTGCCATCAGCATCTGTTATTTTGCCATAAACATGGCCACTGTTTTTTATGGAAGAAGGCATTGACTGCGGATATTGCGCATAAGTTTGAGCAGTGGTAAACAGGGCAATTATTAATAGAAACTTTTTCATGATTGATTAATTTGAACCACAAAGCTAATTTCCCACGAACATTATTTTTATCAAATGAGATGAGAAGCTTAAATGTTGCGACGAAATGGTAAATGGGGTTTGATTTTGAAAAGGAGGTTATTTAAAAAATTGTTGGTGGTGAGGGAAATTAGTATGAGATCAACTTTTTTTATCAGATAATGGTTTGCTGAAATTAATAGTTACGTTATCATTTACCGCACGTTTTTGGTTGTAGATATTGATTCCATCTACCGGAGCTTTTTTAGGTGTATTGTTTGTTATCCCAAATACAAATAGAAAAGGAATAAACAATCCAATTGTTACTACTTTTAAAGAATACAAAATGCGTTTTGCAACTCCAGGAATATCTCTAGTTTTGTTGCTGATTAATGTTTTCATTTTTTTTGATTTTAAATTTGAAACACAAAATTAGTTTTCCGTGGGCTTCATTTTTAGTAAATGAGATGAGTTGGCACAATGTTGCGGCAAAAGGGGAAAATTGGCTTTTTGGGTAAGATTTTTAGAAGAATCTTTTAGTTGGAAATAGATTGAAAGTGAAGAAGGATATGTTTAAAACATTATGAAATTCCGGGTAATTTGCTTTTACAATTTTCCTGTAATAGCACTAACAGCTTCGCGGTAAGTATCGCCGAGAGGGAGTTCCAGTGAATCAACAAATACACTGGATTTTCGTATTGCTGTGATGAATGAAACAGAAACGATATAAGACTTATGAATACGTATAAATTTGGAGGGAGGCAATTCTTCTTCGATAGTTTTCATTGGCATCCGCGTTACAAGTGGATGCGGCGCGCTTTTCAAATGAATCTTTAAATAATCCTTCAAGCCTTCAATATAAATTATATCTGCAAAGTTGATTTTAACCATGCTGTAATCAGCATTTACAAAAAAATAATCCGGAGCACTGGCGGGAATTTTCCCGTTCTTCTTGTTAGATTTTAATTCAAACAACTGGTTGGCTTTATTACATGCTTTTATAAAACGGTCAAGAGATACTGGTTTTACCAAATAATCTGTTACATCAAGATTGTAACTTTCCAATGCATATTGTTTGTAAGCAGTTATCAATATAATGATTGGCTTTTCGGTCATGCTTTCTATAAACTGCAATCCGGTAAGGCCAGGCATTTGAATATCTAAAAATATAAGGTCAATGGATTCATTCTGCATTACTTTCATTGCATCCATTACACTGTCGCATGCGGAAACCAAATGCAAAAAAGGGACTTTGCTGATGTTATCTTCTAGTAATTCCAGTGCTAAAGGTTCATCATCAACTGCTAAACAACGAATCATCTGCTAAAATTTATTTGTAGAAATACAGTAAATACACTGTTATCTTTTGTGATATTGAGCTTATATTTTCCCGGATATAAAAGATCAAGCCTTCTTCTTACATTTACGAGGCCTATTCCACTGGCTTTATCTTTTACCTGTTGCAACTCCGGATCAAATTTATTGCTTACCTGAAAATAAAGAATATTATCTTTTGCTTTTAGTTCTATATCAATATGCGGATTTTCTATAAAACCGGTGCCGTGCTTAAAAGCATTTTCAACAAATGGAATCAAAAGCATCGGGTCTATTTCATACGGCTTATCGGATTTGCACATATTTACCGAAACAATTACTTTTTTGCTGAGCCTCTGTTGCTGAAGGTCAATATAGCTTTGCAAATATTCTTCCTCACTTTCAAGCGACACTTTTTCTTCATCATTTTCATAAAGCATATATCGCATTAACGAAGAAAATTTAATAAGGGAAGGTTCTAATTCATCAGAATGTTTTCGCGCCAGTGCCACCATATTATTTAAAACATTAAACATAAAATGTGGGCTGGCTTGTGAGCGCAAAAGTGATAATTCAGTTTTTAGGTGTTCGGTCTCTTTTGCTTTTGCAAGATTGTCTGCGATAAATTTATCCCTTATCATTTTATAAGCCGTACTGCACGCAATTATGAATATAAAAATAAACATACTCACCAACAAGTGTGCTTCAAAAGAGAAATGAATATTATCTTTCGAAAAATTAATCCAAAGTTGCCAGATAATGATGACGAAAACCGCAAAAGAAATAATCATTGATAAAGTGTACCAAGCATATTTTCTTAGGTACAACAAACGAGGGATAAAAACGATTGCGTTCAGGTAAAATATGATCACAAGCAATAAATAGCTTACAACTTGTACTATATTGCCGGTAGCCGAATTAGCCGGCGCGGGTTTAGCGTCTGATGGATTATGAGAGGTTCGCAATAACACTGGCAAAGAAAATAAGAGTGCCCATGCAATGGCATGAATAAGAACAGTTATCCATTTTTTTGTATACCAGGGTTTTTCCATGTTTTGAAAAGTTTCTCTTTTCTAAAAGAATTCAAACATAACTATAATTAAAATTTTTTTTATAAAAAAGAGACAAATACCCAAAAAGTCGCGACAAAAAGAAACTGTAAGCAGATTTAATAATCCGTTGGAAAGCCTTTTACAGTAAACCAATAAATAAGGCAGATTCTTATTTTTTATTTTATAGATTATTATAAAAAGACCTTGTCCTGTTTACTTTTAGGTCTCTTAAAATAGGTGATTTTGGGCTGAGGCTGATACTGTAAGAGCGGTTTCCATTGTATCCTACCGGTGTTATATTTACACTCATTTGCCAGCAATGCAAATCTCTTGAAATGGAGATGGTCAAAGGAACAATCTGGCCCAGGGTAACGTTATAATACCCTTGCACGCCCATTTGCCATTTAGGTGTAATGTTAAGCGTGCCTCCAAAAGTCAGGTTTTGGGTAAATATTCCCTTAAAGCCTCTTCCAATAACAAATATTTTTGAATAACTCAAAGCGTAAGTAAAATTTACAGACCATGGTATATTAAAATCAGCAAATTCGCCAGGGTTATTTCTGATATAAGCCAAATCGCTATTATACTGGTCCTGGCTGTATCCATCTACAAGGGCGGCAGCATTCTCATTCGGTGCTACGCCTGCCTTTTCACCTGTTTTTTTGTTTCCTCCACGGAACTGGCTTGACAAGGAAACACTTGCTGCTGTTAGCCTACCTAGCGAAATGGGTTTTGTTTTCCAAATTAATATACTGGTATCAAACCCTTGTTTGTTTACTTCATAAGGATCAAAATTAGCATTGCCGGTTAAATTGATTTTATTAAATAAATTGGTAGAAGCATTCGCATTCATATTTGAAAAGTGCCGGAAATCTACGGGGAAAAAATTATAGCTTCCATTGATGCTGAATGCATCGAGAATAGATACCTTTTTTAGAGTGTTCCCTGTATCTTTTTTGTCTCGCACTTTCATCGACAAATTATTTTCAAGGCCAAACGTAAAACCACCGAAACGACCGTTTGAGTAAGGGCCGTTAAGATTATACCCGCTTGGAAAATAAGGAAGTGTTTTTTTATTGCCAAACGTATCTGCCACTACTGTATAATAATTATTCCGGTTAAAATTTGGTTGGTAACTGAGGGAAAGAGTCGGGCGTAATTCATGGCGTATTTGCTGTATTTTTGACTTTTTACTTTTTGAAGTAAACATACCAAAAATCCTGGTAGACACACTTAATCCGAATGACATTTGCCTGGCATCATAAAAACCTTTATCCACGCTGGTAAGCAGCGTATCTTTTACATTGTCCCATTTTTGTGTCACTTTGCTCTGATAAAACGTTTCATCATAACTCACAGAAGGCGCTAATTGGAAAACACCCATTTGTGGCAGCGATAAGGTGATAGGAATTGAATGATGTGCGCCCCATTGCAGTGTATCGGCTATTTGCTGGAAAATACTTTTATTTTTCACTGTATCATAAAATGTAAACTGGTTCCCGGCGTTTAAACGGTAGCCTATTCCAATATTTTCATACCATTTTAATGAACCAACTGCATCTTTTCTCCTGAAAGGGTAAATGGTTTGCATGTTGAAACCCAACGTGGGTAAGGTTACACTGATTTGTTTTAAAAGAGTATTCTGATTATGATTGGCATTTAAGGTTAAGTTAAAGGGCAAATCCTGCCATGTTTTTGAATAAGCAATGGACGAGGTTAATTGGTTTTGAAAATTTAAATTTGGGTCATTGGGGACCTGGCTGTTATAACTGCTGCTTCCTGCGTTTACATTCGCAGAAAATGTTACACCTGGCCTCGATTTGGTATCTGCACTATGGTTCCACGTTATATGAAACGATCGGTTTTTGCTAAAATCCGGGTCGCCTTTAAAATTGTAATTAAAGCTCTGAATGTCTAAAGCAAGATTTCCATTATAATGATATTTTTTTGAATAGCGGGGGTTTAAATTAAGTGACCAGCCTCCATACGAATAAATATTCGATCGCACAATCACATCCCAATAATCGTTGATTACTTTATAAAAGCCAATCCCTTCCAACCCAATGCCTCTTTGTTCGTTAACTGTAAAATTGGGTGATAAAAAACCAGAATGCCTTCCCTGGTTTAATGGAAAAATTCCAAATGGGAAATATATTGGTATGGGCACTCCTTCAAACTCCGGGTGGACAGGACCTGAAATAGCTACTTTATTAGTAATGAATTTTATTTTATTACTTACAAAAGCAAAGTGGGGCGTATCCAGGTTACAGGTAGTAAACCTTCCGCGCAATGCATAAAAAACATCGGGGCTTACTTTTTTTATCACTTCGCCATACACATACATTTCCCCTTGTTGCGTGTATGTTCCCTTAGTTATTCCTTTTCCGGATTTCATATTAAAGCGGATTGAGTCACTCTGCGATGTAAAATCGGATTGTTTAAAAGTTGGGAAGGCGATTACTTTACCAGTACTGTCTTTTTTGGCAGATGCTATAATATCTCCTGATGCTTCATCAAAAGCAATAATAGGGCCCGTTAGTTTATTCCCCCTATAATTTGTAGTAACCTTATTTCCATATAGTGTAACGGTTTTCCCTTTAATATCTACTACCATCGAGTCTTCAGCAGTATATTCTACCGGAGCTTCCAAAGCATTTTTGGCAAGGTTAAAATGAATAGTATCTGCATTTTTTTTAAGCAAGGAAGTATCATTCTTATTTATGGACGTATCATTTAGATTCAGGGAATCGCTTTTGTTTACTAAAACGGAATCCTTTGAAAGCCCATTTTGTTGAGGTATTGTGTCATTCAAAAAATTTTGCTTTTTTGCAACACTAAAATGGTTTTCCTTTGATGGAAATTGAGTTAAAGAACTATTATTTGAATTGGAATAGGAATATTTTTTTGTAGAATTCAGCCCACTGCTTTTTACCGCTGATATAAATAATACAAACAGGATAGCTATAAAAGCATATGGTAAAATATTTTTAGAGCTAAATTCGTTTCTGTTTTGCATCGCAGTGTGGCGACAAAAATAGAGATAATCCAATTAAGGATATGTGAAGATTAATAAGATTTACCCATTAAAAACAATGTTTATAAATGTTTGATTTAAAAAGAAGCTGGTATTTCCCGTTTTTACGAACTTTTACATTATCAATTTCTCTTTTGTTATTTGTAAATAGTAATTCATTTTCCCAGGTTCCCCGTAAAATTAAAACCATTATTATTGATCCAGGCCATGGTGGGCAGGATCATGGTGCTAAAGGGGAATATGAGGGTACCTTAGGCTCACTGGAAAAAAATATCACATTGGCGATTTCAATGAAGCTCGTTGCAGACTTGAAAAAAGCAATGCCGGATGTAAATATTATTCCTTCCAGGACAACTGATGTTTATATGTCAGTGCATGAGAAGGCACAATTTGCAAATGAACATCATGGAGATCTTTTTGTATGTATACATGCCGATGCGGTTGGCCTAAAAACAGGTTCAAGAATTGTAGGCTATAAAACAGAGGAATACCATACACATCATTATGTAGGTAAAGGGAAATCAAGAAAAAAAGTTTCTACAAAACACACAAGGCGTGTTCCTATCATGCATTATTATAAAATTCCAACTTCACGAAAAGGAACAAGCACATTGATATTGGCTGCAAGGCAGACTGATGCAAAAATTAAAGCCCTGGAGGAGGGCGACCTTGGCTTTGATACAGAGGATGACGATAGTAGCGCTAACATTAATTATGATAGCCCTGAATATAAAGCCAGCGCACTTTTATATTCTCAGAATTATTTCAAGAAGAGTTACCAGCTGGCTTCATTAGTGCAGCAACAGGTGGCTCAGGAAACCGGAAGGCCAGACCTTGGTGTATGGCAACGTGAAAAAGGCCTTTGGGTTTTGCATGCTACCCAAATGCCGGCTATTTTGATAGAAACAGGGTTCGTTGCCAATTTTGACGATGAGAGGTATTTGAACAGTGAAAAAGGCCAGGAAGAAATAGCACAGGCGATTACCGATGCACTTGTAAAATACAAGAGTATGGTAGAAACGCCTAAAAACGTTGCAAACACAAACGCCGGAACTCCTGCAAAATAATCTCGATTTTGTAATTTTTTTTATTGCAATCCTATTTTTAATTGTGTTTTAATGATTATTCATTTGTTGTTAACTGCGAATGAAGTTTCCTATTTTCGCATATTACTTTCAAAGAAATCAACATCGTAATAAAATTATTTTATAGAAATAATACCAAATGAAAATAAGCAATGAAACGAAAATAGGCGTGATGGCAGCTTTGGGGATAGTAATGCTGATAATAGGTTTTAAATTCCTAAAAGGGCGTGGTGTTTTTACCAAACAAAATCACATTTATGCCGTTTACTCAGATGTCCAGGGTTTAAAACAATCTAATCCGGTTGTGATCAATGGCCTTCAGATTGGAAGAATTGAAAATCTTGATGGGGGAAAAGACATGAAAAAAATTGTGGTAACGGTTTTACTTTCCAAAGATGTAAATATCCCAACGAATTCACTTGCCGTTATCAATCCGAATCTGCTTGGAAGCCCGACAATGGAAATACAACTCGGAAATGCAAATACCTTTTTAAAAAGCGGGGATACATTACTTACCACGCTTAGTTCCGGAGCTTTTGACGAGGCATTGAAATTGATAAACCCGGTATTGTATGAGGTAAAAAATGCAGTTAAATCCTTAGACTCAGTTCTCATAAGAGTTTCTACAGTTATTGATGCGAACACTAAAGAGAATTTACGAAGCATATTGGCAAATGTAAATACTGCAACTGCCTCTTTCGTAGTAACCTCCCAATCGTTGCAGAAATTAGTAGACGTTCAAAATGGAGCTCTTGGGCAATCTTTGGAAAACATGAAAAATTTTACTTCCAATCTCAATGCTAACAATGACCATTTTGACAGTATCATAAAAAATACGGAAGTTTTCTCTAATAAACTTTCTAAAATTGATTTGAAACAAACGCTTGATACCTTACAGGAAGCGATCAATAATTTAAAAGCCGGTACAGAAAAGATCAATAGTAAAGAAGGTTCACTCGGATTGCTGCTCAATGATAAAACTTTATATGATAACCTGGAAAGTACTTCTGATAAATTGAATATTCTGTTAGATGACATAAGGGTACACCCCAAAAGATATGTAAACTTCTCAGTATTCGGGAAAAAAGACAAAGGCAATTACCTGACTGCTCCATTGGATGACGATACTTTAAAAGTGGTAAAGAAATAATATGTTTCAGAAATTGAAATATTTTTTTCTTGTTATTTTTTTAATGTCAGGTTATTATTCCCGGGCACAGGATACGCTTCGGAACCAGCCACCAAAAGATACACTCAGGGAGTTTGAAATCCTTCGCGGGCCAAGCATGCGCGCTATTAAAATTGATTCAATAACGACGCTTCAAACTATCGCTGGTGGCGCAATCATAAAACAGGGAACTACTATTTTCCATGGTGACAGCGCTGTCATTAATCCTGTAACGCACATTATGGAAGCCTTTGGAAATATTGAAATAAACCAGGCAGATACGGTTCATACTTACAGCCAATATTTAAAATATTTAGGGGTAGAAAAAATTGCATATTTAAAAGATAAAGTAAAACTTACCAATAAAAGTGGAACGTTATTTACCGATGATCTGGATTACAATATGCAAACAGGCATTGGTAATTTTTATAAAGGCGGAAAAATAATTGAAGGCAAGAGTGTTATCACCAGTATAGAAGGAACGTACTATGATGATACCAAAGATATTTATTTTAAGAAAAACGTAAAATTGGACGAACCCAAAAAACGCATCCGCGCTGATTCGCTTTTGTACAATATGCAAACCAGGCAAGCTACTTTCATCAGCCAGACAAATATCCAAACGCCAGAGGTAGAAGTGAACGCCACCCAGGGAAATTATGACCTGAATTCCGGGAATGCTTTTTTTACCAGCCGCGCCACGGTAAAAGACAGCAGCGGCCGTTTGTATTCTGCAAATACAATGGCACTTGAAAATGTTTCCGGCAATGCGCAACTTGAGGGAAATGCTGTCATCATTGATTCTGCGGGCGGTTATACTATTATTGCGAACCAGATTTTCATGAATAAAAAAAATAACTCTTTCCTGGCAACACGCAAGCCGGTTTTAATTTTGAAACAAAAAAATGACAGCACTTATATTGCAGCGGATACCATTTTTTCGGGCTTTACCACATTTGTAAAAAATGAAAATAAAGTGTTGAAAAACGATACAACTATAAATGTAAACCTTGCTGAAAATCAAAAAGTGCTGGAAACAATTGCTAATGATTCAACAGAACAATTTTTTTTAAAGCACCACCAGGAAGAAATTGATTCTGCTAAATCTATATTAGAAAAAGATTCTTCAAAATTTTTGAATGCACATCTTGATTCATTAAAATCAAATGGGCTAAGCCCACAGATGGATACTTCTCAGAAAATTATAAAAAAGCCTCCAATAGATTCTTTAAGGATAAAGGATTCCATCAAAAAAGAAATTGCTTCAGGAATTATTTCTGACTCATTAAAGAATAAAATTCACTCGGATAAAATAATAGATAATAAGGAGAAGGTTGATTCAACAAAAAAAGAAATTATTGTTTCAACAAAAAAAGAAATTATTGATTCAACAAAAAAATCTTTGAAAGAAAATCTTCCGGACAGCATTGTAACTGAAGGGAAATTAATTACAGATTCTTCAAATAAATCGGACACCGCCATCCGGTATTTTCTCGCGTTCCACCATGTGAAAATATTTAATGACTCATTGCAAAGTGTTAGCGACAGCCTATTTATTTCCTCTAAAGATTCTGTTTTCCGTTTGTATTATAATCCGGTTGTGTGGAGCGGGAATACTCAAATATTGGGCGATACGATTTTTCTTTATACTAAAAATAAACAGCCGGAAAGATTGTATGTTTTTGAAAGAGGCTTAATCGTAAACAGGACAAAAGAAGGCTTTTTCAATCAGATGGCTGGCAAAACCATCAATGGATATTTTGTAGATGGAAAAATAGATTACATGCGCGTGAAAGGCTCTCAATCCGAAAGTATTTATTACATGGAAAATGATGACAGCGCTTACATTGGTATGAACCGCGCTGTGGGTGATGTGATTGACCTTTACTTTAAAGAACAGGATTTAAGTAAAGTGATTTTTATAAACCAGGTCCAGGGCACTATGTACCCAATGAACCAAATTCCTGAAGATCAAAGAAAATTAAAAAACTTTGAATGGCTGGATAACATTCGTCCAAAAAACCGCGCGGAATTGTTTGAATGAGGAAATTAAAATATGGCTTTCAACAGTAAACAAACAAATAAGTTTAATTTTTATTTTGGTAGAAATATTTTCGTATAACCATTGTAGTTATATACATAATACAAACCTTTTTCGGATGTAGTTCAATAAAAAACGGTGCAGGCTCTGGAACCTACACCTAAACTTAAACATGAGAGAGATTTATAATCGGCGGAAACCCGGCTGAACGAATTATTCCTGCAGAAATAACATAGAATTTAATTTACCATAGCGGTTTTCCGCCATAATAATCCAATACTTTTTCCCTCAATAGAAAATCATATTTTGAAATAATGAGGTTATTTTCTGCACGGTTAAGATTGTTTTTCGCAATCAAATAATCTACTGACGTGATGGCGCCGGCATTAAAACGGATATCAGCAGTTCTGAAGGATTCTGTGAATGCTTCTACTTGCTCCTGTAATAATTTATATTTATCGCCTGCTGAATTTAAATTAACGTAAGCGCGCTCAATAGACTGCTGCAACTGGGTTTTAGTATTCTCTTCAATATATTTATCATTCTGATAACTGATTTTTGCAAGCTTTACCTGGTTCCTTACACGGCTTGCATTAAATAGTGGAATACTCAATCCTAAGTTAACGGTATAAAAAAGATTGTTGTTTAACTGGTCTCCAAAATTGATTTTCCGGGCGTCATAATTATCCTGTTTCACGATCACAGGTAGTTGCGTACCGTCATAATTTACATAATTTGATGAGGGATCTTCTGTTGTGTTTAAAAAGTAATCTCGTGTAGCCACACTTGAATAACTGGTGTTTATGTTTCCTCCAAAGGAAAGGGTGGGGAAGTATTCGCCTTTAACCGAAAGAATATTTTTTTCAGCACTTTGCGTTCTCAGCTTTACTGCTTGTACTTGTGCAAATTGATGCAATGCAGTTTGATAAATAGAATCTGGCGTAGCTGAAAAACCTGCATTGAAATTTTCAGCTGGTATTTTTTCTACTTCCAGTGCTGAATCATACGGGATATTTAAAAGTTGTACCAGGTTGAGTTTTGCGGTTGCAACATTAGCTTTATTATCGGAGATAGCTATTTGGTCAGTTGCCAATTGCCCTTTCAGGTCATAAAAATCTGCTGGCAATACAGCGCCTTTATCATTTAGAATTCCTAAACGGTCTACCTGTTTTTGCGTAACCGTAACCTGGCCCTGCGATTGGTTTAATACCTCTTCAGCGCTTAAAACCTGCAGGTAGGAGAGTATGATATTTATGGTGAGGTTATCTTTGGCTTGCTGCAATTCCATCTTCGAAGCTTCGTAACCCAACTGGTTGGCTTTGATTCCATTCGATAAAGAAAAGCCATTAAAAAGTAAAACATTACTACTTAGGCCATAATTACCATAACCCACTTTTTGATCAATAAATGCATTGGTAAATGGATCAATACTTCTTCCGTAATTCGTGCCCTGGTTGGCGCTGGCATTTAAATTGGGCAACCTGTTTTCCTTTGATTGGTTCAGGGTGATCCCATCTTTTTGCATTTGAAGATCGGATTGTAAAACATCAATATTGTTTTTAATTCCTATTTCAACAGCTTGCTTTAGTGTAAGTGTTTTTTGAGCATTTGCCATTAATCCAAATGAAACTAATACAATATTTAAAAAAAGAAATTTCATTGTTTGATTTTTAATTTTAATTTTTTTATTCTTCATTCAGCATTCCATTTCTAATTTACTAAACAACCCTTCCATCCAATAAATTGATAATCCTCGATCCATATTCCGCATTTTTTTCTGAATGAGTTACCTGGATAATAGTTACTCCTTCATCGTTTAATTCTTTAAAAAGCTGCATAATTTCTTCGCCTTGTTTCGAGTTTAAATTTCCTGTTGGTTCGTCAGCCAATATCAATTTTGGTTTTACAATTATGGCTCGCGCGATACCCACTAATTGCTGTTGCCCACCTGAAAGTTGAGTAGGGAACAGGTCTTTTTTTCCAACAATCTGAAAGCGGTCCAGAATATCTGCAACCATTGATTTTCTCTCAGAAGATTTTATATTCTGATAGATTAATGGCGTTTCAATATTTTCATAAACGGTCAACTCATCTATTAAATGATACGCCTGGAATACAAACCCAATATGGGTTTTAAAAATTTGCGAGCGTTGTTTTTCTTTTAATGAAAAAACATTTTCACCCAAAAAAGTGTACTCGCCTTCGTTGGGTTCGTCCAGCATTCCTATTACATTCAGAAGCGTTGATTTTCCTGAACCGGATGGGCCCATAATAGAAATAAATTCGCCTTCTTTTATATCGAGGTGAATATCTTTTAAAACAAATGTGCGGTTAACACCATTGTTGTACCATTTGAATATTTTTTTTAAAGAGAGCATGAATTTAATTATTAATGGGTTAATTGTTAATTGTTAATTAGGCATTTTGTTTAGAATGAAGTTAATTAACACAATGAAAATTGTTTTCGATTTCTGATTTTACAGTACTCATGTCAAAAATTAGTGCCACTTATTTATTGATTGCTTATCAATAATTTATAAAATAAAAAAAAATAAAGCTGTCCGGTTTTGATACAGTGTGTGTCCCGAAAATGATACAGGAAGTTTTCTTAAAATTTTAAAAAGCAGTAAACAAACAAATAAATGAAATTCTTATTCTTCTCTGAAGAAAAGGAAAGAAATTTTTTCATTAGATTTTATAAAAACAATGATTTTTTGGGAATTGAGAAATTGTTTTTTAAAATCAGCTTTTCAACACTTTATAAATAACACCTTTATCGCCGGTTATATTTACCAAATACTCCATTACAAAAAGTTGGTTTTTAGAATCCTCCCCACATCCACAGATGAAAAATGGATCATCGGGTTTATTAACAATCTTTACGGCTTGCCTTTGCCATTTTCCATAATTATCTTTTGCCAGCGCGAAGAGCTTTTCTTTCCAATCTGCAAAAAAGTATTTATTTTTTAATTGCGGAATTTCATCTCCATAATAAAATTTTCCTCCGATAATACAAGTATGAGTTTTGTGTGTAGCAGTGTCAATTAGTAAGCCACTTTTATTCCTATATCCGGCGTCATAAAATTACCATTTGGAAGCCTTGGCCTATTAGAATGCCCCCAATTTTTATCTCTGAAATTTAGCCAAACTAAATTAGTTTCTATGTCTAAATTTGCTGCAATTGAAGAATATGAATTTTTATCACAATCGTGGTCAGGATAGAGCCATTCAATAACTACAAAAAGCCCATTTTTAGGTAAGATTATTTTATAATCCGACAAGTCTATATAATTTGTTTTTTTTAATACATCATTAGATAAAATAATATTTTCATTTACAATATCGATACCAGGTTTGAATTCCGTAGTATCTACTCTGAGTAATCTTATTCTTAAACTGTTTTCGCATTTCCCAAAATTCTTTACCTTAAAGTAAACACCTTTTATCCATCCTTCTCTTTTAAAGTTATTAGATATAAAAGTTGCTAATTGATTACCGGGAAGTAATTTAAATTCTCCATTTATTGGATAGTTCAAAAAACCTAGTGTACGTATATTTTTGAATTTACTAAAGTTTCTAATTACGATATCCTCTAATTTTTTTATACTGTCGGCTAAAATAATTTTTTCTCCCAAATACAAATCTCCTACAGCTAACACTCTTGGAATAAAAGCAATATTGGAAATTTTTATTGAGTCAGCATTATCTATATTGTCGATTTCAAATTCTCCATTTTCATTTGTAATTGCCCCTATATTTTTTTTTAAAGACACAACATTTGTATATGGTAAAGGTTCCCCTTTTGAGTTTATGACTACAGCTTTAATCTTATTTTGACTAAATGCGAAAACAGGTGTTAATAATAAAATCGTTAATAATTTCATAGGCATCACATAAAAAGGGAGATTTGATTTAATCAACTCACTCAAACTATCGCAAGCACACAATTGCTCTTTTTATAAAAACATTTCATTTATCTATAAAAGTAAATATTCTTTCCATTTATAAATATAACAGGTATGGTTAAATGCAATTTAAAGATTCTTAAATTAATTTTAATCATTTCCATCAAATATCACAAATGGGAACCCGCGCTAATACAAGGATCAGAAACTTGCACCAAAGTGGGGCTTCTTCGGAGGCACTGCGTGTATGAGGAAGCCTTATTTGTTGGGTAGTTTTTACGAGGTTGTATATTTATTGAAATCCTAAGATTTTGTCATTCAGCCTTTCATCACTTTATAAATAACACCTTTATCGCCGGTTTTATTTACCAAATACCCCATTACAAAAAGTTGGTTTTTAGAATCCTCCCCACATCCACAGATGAAAAATGGATCATCGGGTTTATTAACAATCTTTACGGCTTGCCTTTGCCATTTTCCATAATTATCTTTTGCCAGCGCGAAGAGTTTTTCTTTCCAATCTGCAAAAAAGTATTTATTTTTTAATTGCGGAATTTCATTTCCATAATAAAATTTTCCTCCAATAATACAAATACCAGTTTCATGCGTATACGTATTTATAGGTGCTGTAAAAGCCATGTCATTCTTCTCATTATTTTTTTCATAAACACTATCTCCTTCCATAATCGGCCAACCATAGTTTGCCCCTTTTTTAACCATATCAATTTCTTCTTCTCTGTTCTCGCCAACATCACCTCCAAAAATTTCCCCTGAATGAGGGTCAAAAGAAAAATGCCACAACTTCCTGAATCCGTAGGCCCAAATTTCCGGCTTTGCATTTTTCACATGTACAAATGGGTTATCAGCAGGAATGGTATAAGGAAGTTTATTTACATCAATGCGGAGTAATTTTCCATTAAAATAATGCAGGTCTTGTGTATGGTAACGATATGTTGTGTCTTTTTCGTTATCGTCTCCAAGCGAAATATATAAATATCCATCCGGGCCAAAGGCAATTTGAGCACCATTGCCCTGAACAGTAGCGCCTTTAAATACAATAACCTCTTTTTCTGATTTTAAATCAGCTAAATCCGGGTTGTTAATATCTGAAGTAAATTGAGAAACGACAAGTTTTGAATCGGCGCTCCTGAGCTTTGATGGTGCAACATAGCAAACATAAAATTTGTGATTGGTGGCGTACTGCGGATGAAAGGCAACACTATAAACGATTCCAATGATTGGAGTGCTATCCTGTTTACCAATTTTTTCATAGAGATTGAAAAATGGTTTTGGCTGGATAGAATCATTTTTTAAAATCCATATTTTCCCTTTGATATCGGTGATAAAATCCCTGCCGCTGTTATCATCTGGTGTATTTAATTGAACGGGCTCCTCTGGAATATTACTTACCAACTGAAGCTTTACATTAATAGAATCGGCTGAAGTAATTTGTTTTTTTTCGGTTTGATTTTTTTTAGGCAATGTATTGCAAGCTGATATAAAAAGAATAGCAAAGAGAGCGAAAGAAATAGAAGGAGTTAATTTCATAAACGATTTTAATTTCCGCACAAATTAGATTTTATTTTTATGAATTTTACAAGAAATTTTTTACGAAAGTTTTTTGTTTATGGGACTAGTTTCAGGATTGCGAGCGAAGTAAATAGTAGGTTATCGCTCAAAAATTTATGAGAAAACTGTTAACCAGTAAACGAACAAATTCGTCAAATTTTTAAATTGGCAATAAGGTTTTAGAATGCTTCTTCTAACTAAGGGATTTAAGCTGTTCCATCTTTTACTCCTTTAAAATATCCTACTGATTCTGCAATGCCGGGCAAAGGGCCTTTCATATCTTTTTCAAATTCAATGCTGCAATAACCGGGATATTTTATTTTGCGCAGCGCTTTTACAAACGCAGGAAAATTAATGATTCCCCGTCCTGCTTCTATTGCCTGCCCGTCTTGCTCAGCCTTTGTTACATCTTTTATGTGCAGGTCAAATATTCGTTTGTTGTATTTTAAAACCGCTTTTGCAGGATCAACACCAGCACGCTGAGCATGCCCAATATCGAGGCAAAGCCCCATTCGCGAATCTTTGTTTTTAATTAGATTGTAGGCAATATCCGGATTCGGGTAGAGTTTATCTTCAGGCCCGTGATTGTGAATGGCGAGTTTTATGTTGTAAGATTTTACTTTCTGTTCTGCGTAATCAATCAAATCATGATTGGGCACTCCAACGATTATTGGCACTCCCACATTTTTAGCATACTCAAAAGCCTGGTCAACCGCGTCTTTATCTTTCATATAAATAACGCCCACGGCGTAAATGCTTATGCCCGCATCGCCAAATTGTTTTACCACTTCATCAATTTTTTCTTTTGAACTGTTGAGTGGTAAATGAAAATCTTTTATTGACATAAAATGTACATCCACCCTTTGCATCATTTTAATTGACTGCGCAATATCAAAATTTAAAAAGGTATAACCGGCGGTGCCTATAGGAAGATCATGGCTTTTCGGCGGGCTATTGAAATTCAATTTTTCGCCTTTTGAAATTAAAGGATAGATGGCGGAAGCCGTTAATCCAAGTGTTGTGTTTCTTATAAATTTTCTTCTTGAAGACATTGATTACCGTTTGAAAATATTAAAAAAGAAAGCCACGATAAATCGAATTAACACGAACTGCAATTACCGTTATTTTTGCAGTAAACGAACATTTAATCGATATTCCTATTTCAGTTCTTCCAATTTTATACTTCTGTAGGAAACCTTGTTGCCATGGTCTTGCAGAAGTATCAGCCCTTTGTCCCATAACCCAAAATTTTTCCAATTTTTATATTTGCTGATGGCTACGAGTTTTTTAAAATCATCTGAACCTCGTTGGTATTCCAACATTTTATATCCATTAAGCCAATGCTCAACGTGGTTATTTGGATAAACTATAATTCTTCCACGGTTCCATTCACCAACAGGTTTTAGCGCTGCCGGAATATTATTTCTTGGGATAAGGTCATATAAAGAAGATGTTGTGCGGTCAAAATTTCGTCCGAGTTTTGCATCAGGGTGAAGCGAATCATCCAACACCTGGTATTCAAGCCCAATGCCTGACATGCCGTGTGTATCATAACTTTCTTTTACAAAATATTTTACACCGCTATTAGCTGCGGGAGTCAACTTAAATTCAAATTGTAAATCGAAAGCGCCATATTCTTTATCAGTTACTATATCTCCGCCCAATCCTTCCTGCTGCCCGTTTGACGGTAACACCGTTAATACGCCGTCATTAATTACCCAGCCCGAATCAGGGAAATGATCTTTATTAATTCCTCTCCAGCCTTTTGATGTTGCGCCATCCCACAAAAGTGTTACGCCATTTTTGGTTTCCTGGCTGGATAAAGTATTGGGAATTAAGTTTACCACAAAAATGCTGTCATCAGGGCTTGGTTTTAAATCTTCTGTTTTTATCCTGATATTTTTCCAGCGTATTTTTTCTCCTGCATGAGAAGAATCCGGAATTTCATGAACCTGAAGCGCAATAAATCCTTTGTGCGTCATGCTGTCAACAAGGTTAGCCGCCGGCACGCCGTTTACCCACGTACGTATTGTGTCGCCGATACATTCTATGTGATAATGATTCCAGTCTCCACTAATAAATGCTGCTTTAGCGCGCGGGTTTAATTCTAACGGATAGAGCCAGCCACGGCGGGCTTCATCATAAATTCCACCGCTCCATGCCCTCCTTGAAGGATCTATTTCTACCTGGTAACCATGAACGCGCCCATTGTTATAATCAGGGCTGCTTTCGCTCCTGATCTGTATTCCTGAATTCATTGTGGTATCAACTTTAAAATCTAAGTCGAGAAAAAAATCTCCATATTGTTGATCGGTTACAAGAAATGAATTGGGCGTGTTAGGCACAGTAGTTCCTACGATTTCATTGCCTTCTACCGTATATTTTGCCCCGCCATTTAGTTGATGCCAGCCATCTAAATTTTTACCATTAAAAAGTAATTGCCCTTCATCAGGTTTATTGTTTTTTGAAGAAGAATTATTGCAACTAAAGAAAGGTAAAAGTACAAGTGCTGCTACCAGGTTTTTCAATTTCATCTTAAAAATAATTTTGAGGATTTTTTGTAAGTGTCGAATTTACATGTGTAAATATATAAAAATCTACCCAAGTTTGAAGTTCAGTTTTTACCAGTTTATTCGAGGTGATAATTTAAATGGAAGTATAGTAAACAAACAAATTTGCCTGATTTTTATTTTGGTAAAAAATAAAGGAAAATAGGATTAGCTAGTTTGTTCGCAATTAATGATTTTTTAATTGTCCCGGGTTTCAACCCGGGGAATTGAATGAAGTTTTTTATTGGCTTTAGCCAAAAACCTTATTTAGAGTTTGGGCTAAAGCCTGCAGGCTTTAATAAATAAAGCCACATGCTAAAGCAAGTGGCAATTCAGGCAAGTGGCAATTCAAGCAAGTAGCAATTCATTTGGGAAACCATTCTTCCAAAATGAATTTCACAAAAGCTTTGCGATTAATCTACCTGACACTAAAAGGAAAATAACCTGAAAGTTGAATTATTTATTTCTTATTTCATCACCCTAAAAACAGGGTATTGTAAATAGGCTGGCTCTATCCACGGAGAATTTTCATAAACAAAATTCAATTGCTTTACGGCGCTTTTTGCAAAGGAAGGATCTTCAGCTTTCTTCTTATTCATTTTTTCCTGTAGCTCCGGATGCTTTTTCAAATATTCTGCAGCAATATCCTCAAAGTCATAATCTGAATAATCTTCTTTTTGGGAAAGAACGGGGTCAAAGAAATTCCATACAAAATAGCTATCCTGTGCACGCGGTTCCAGCGTTTCAATCAGGAAGCTGTTGGCAGCCTGGTTCATGGGAATATACCAGTCTCCTTTTCTGAAATGCATTATTTGATGATGCACAGAAATTTTAATATTCATATTTGGGTGATGCCCTTCGTAAGGTTTGATGTAACTTTTAAAATCTTCTATCCGGTACCATTCCACCTCAAGGCTGGTATCTTTTTTCAATTGCCTCATAGTAACATTATTAGCTTGCAGGCGATCCGTAACTTTCCACCAGCCTTGCGGAATGATGTAAGCTTCTGGTTTTTGAACTTCCTCTGTTACTTTAAATTCGTTGTAGAATGGAACCTCCTGTTCATATGGCTTGCTTCGGTCGTAATACAACCTGGGCAACCCGGAAACATTGCTTATTTTTTGCGAATCTGCATAACCTTTAAAGAGAATTTGCGCCGTTACGGATTTATCTAATTCCCAGGCAATTGGAAATGCCTTTTGTGTGCGCTGGTCTTGAATAGCTTGTTTGCGAAGCGCTATTATTTTACCGGAATTTTCAGAGATAAAACTGATAGCACATTCCATTAATGCAAGGGTAGAGGCTACGCGTTGCGAATAGGGTTTTAACATGTGCGTTTCCGTCATAAATCCGAAAGTGTTCCACATTGAAGTGTAGCCGGTGCTGTATCTAGGGCTATCCCAATAAGCGCTCCATCCATTTCGGGGAGAGGAGCCAAAACTACCGGCGTAAGGAATCAAATCATAACCTTTCGCTTTCATTAATTTGTAAAGCGCCGGTTCAAATTCTTTGTTCAAATAGTTACCCATTTCACTGCCCAGTTTGTTATGTTGTGTGGTAAGCAAGGTCATCACATGTTGATAATCTGCGCCGTCACTTACATGGTTGTCTATAAAAACATCAGGATCGAGCAGATGAAATATTTTGTCAAAAGAGATGGCGTTCTTAGAATCACATTTGGTAAAATCGCGGTCCAAATCCAGGTTTTGCGCGTTACCCCGAAAGCCAAATTCTTCAGGGCCGTTTTGGTCAACCCTGTAATCGGCGCTTCTGTTTAGGCAGCCTCCAATATTATATACAGGAATGATGGCTAATACAAGGTTCTCAGGAAGTTTATATTTTCCGGTAACAATATTTTTAGCAAGAAGCATACTGGCATCTATGCCATCAGGCTCACCCGGATGAATTCCATTGTTGATAAAGAGAATGGCTTTGCCTTTAGCTTTAAGAGAAACAATATTAAAATCCTTGTCGCCAGAAATAAGGATAAGGTGTAGCGGGTACCCGGCGTCAGTTTGGCCCATCTGTAACATTTTTACTTCCGGGGAAGCGGCATCCAGCCTTTGCCACCAATTTATAATCTCAAAATAATCCGGAGTTTGAGTGCCGTTGGATTTTTCAAATTTGGTTTCGAATTTTTGTGAATGTGCCATGAAAGGGATTGCGCACACAATAAATAAAATAATTTTTTTAAGCATACACTAAGGTACGTTTCTGCTGTTAGTTTTACATTTTGGTAAAAAAAAATTATTTATTATCGCACTTTGTTATTCTTCGTTTTCACTCAGAAGCCATTGTTCAGCCTCATCATAAGATGTAAATCCATTAAAATTCAAACCTCTGCTCATACATAATGTTTCCCAGGTATCGGCGAATTCTTTGAATTCTTCAGCAACCACCGTAGCTATTTTTAACTCCCGGATTTCCGGAGGAAATTCATCAATATAATTTTTTACCAAATCAAAATAAGGAACCAGGTCATTGGGCAATATAGTTTCCCGCTCATCAATGATTATTTTTTTAAAACCATGTTTTGCGATTTCTTCGTATAACCTTTGCGATTGAGCAAGCAGCTTTTCTTTCGTATCTAAAGTTGCTATTGTTACTATCAATAAATGATCCTTTTTTTCATGAGATATGATCGATATTTCCATGGGGGTTTTTATTTATTGGTATTATTTCAATTGCTTCTTAAAATCTAATTTAATTACTTTAAATTATTTATTAAACTCAAAACTTCTTTGTATTTATCAAACATACACAAACCTTTAAATTAAAAAAAGGTTGGGTTTAAATAAATAAAATCAAACCAGCCCGGTTTTTAATTACCAAAATAAAAATCCCTGCTATTTGTTGGTTTACTATGACTTTATTTATGGTAGCCGATGCCTGCAAGAATTGAGCGTTTGTTAAAATAAAAGCTGCCCAACTTTTAAAATGGAACAGCTTTTTTATTAAATTATTCAAATTTTTATGCTCTTTTTTTATGCCTTTTGCGAGGGTTTGTATCCGCTTTTTCATTTTCACCCTGCATAATATATCCATTATCACCTTTAGCTCTTTCACCTTTTAATGTAGAAGCCAGTTTTAATGCATTGTATGCATTCAACTCACCGCCCGAAATAGAAATATCACTAAGCATTACACTATCATCAGTTGAGCCCGGTAATTTTACTTTTTCAGTAATAGGAGTAACTGATTTATCAATTACATACTTTACCTGCTGCGCACTTAGATCAGGGTAATATTCTAGTATGAGAGCCGCAACGCCAGCGACAACCGGGGCAGCCATGCTGGTACCTGAATAATTACCGAACTTATCATCAGGCAAAGTAGAATAAATATTAACACCCGGTGCAAACAAGTCAACCGATTTTTTCCCGTAATTACTGAAGGATGCTGTAAATCCACCATTGGTAGGATCTCCGCTGGCGCCTACGGTAATAAAATTATTTGCCTCGCCGGAATTATCACGATAAACAGGATTTGGAAAATTATAAGCGGTATCAATATTCTTCCCATCATTTCCTGCTGCATGAACTAAAAGTACACCTTTGCTTTGTGCATATTTTACTGCATCATCTACCCAGTTTTTTTCTGGCGAAAATGGTTTGCCAAAACTCATGCTGATTACTACGGCTCCATTGTCTGCTTCATATCGAATGGCATTGGCAATATCTTTGTCATGCTCATCGCCCCCAGGTACAGCACGCGCCATCATCACTTTTACGTTATTGGCAATTCCGTCCATGCCGATTCCATTATCTCTTTCCGCTGCTATAATTCCTGTTACATGCGTTCCGTGAGAAGGCGTTCCTGCTTTTACATCATTATTGCCATAATAGCGGTCATTAATATCTTTGGGATTGTCTTTTACTATTTCATTCCTGAAATCTTCGGGCGGTGTAGATGCTGCTTCCCCTTTGCGAATCTGACCTTTTAAATCATCAAGGACATCCGTGTTGGTAATTTTATAATTATCATTGGCTTTAGCCATACTTAAATAAATGGCTACTGCAATCCTGGCTTCGGGGTCAGTAGAGGTATAACCTTTTAGGTCATTACCGGTAAATTCTGTTTTACCCAGGTCTTTCGCAATTATAGAATCGCCACGTAACATCACAGGTAATAGCCTTTGCATTTGCAGAAGCTCTGCAGGGTCAATCCCATCTGTTACATTTTTTTTTGCCCTAAGGTAGGTTGCGTATTCAAATTTCTGAGCCGCGTCCATCTTAGTGGTATCAATATCTTTATTATCGTATTTTTCTTTCAAACTCCAATAAACACGTGAAGCTTCCTCAGAATCCTGGTGAACATTGGTTCCGTCTTTTCCTCCTATAAAATTCCAGCCATAAACGTCATCAATATATCCATTATGGTCATCGTCAATTCCATTTCCAGGTATTTCTCCCGGATTGTGCCAAAGAATACTTTTTAAATCCGGATGCGTAGTATCAACGCCATTATCAATGACACCAACAAGAACCTGGTGGCTTTTTTTATCTTTTACAAAATCGTAAGCTTTATCAAGGCTTATTCCATAATAACCGGTAGTTGCCCTATCAAGTTGGTACCAGTTATTTGGAGCCACTTTTTTTACAGGTGCTCCAGTGCCATCCGACTGAGCCATACCACACATAGGCAAAGCGCTCATCATAACGATTCCAAAAAAAATCCGCTTACTTCTATTTGTCATTTTGTATTGTTTATTTTTTAGAATGGCAAAGGTTTAAAAATAATGGTAAGAAAACATGCCATTCAACATTATTAAATAATATTTATCAATTTTTACTGAAAATTTTTACACCGTAAATTTTATTCCCTGTGCCAGGGGAAGTGTATCAGAGTAATTAATGGTATTGGTTTGCCTACGCATGTAGGTTTTCCATGCATCACTTCCACTTTCCCTTCCGCCGCCGGTTTCTTTTTCTCCGCCAAAAGCACCGCCAATTTCTGCTCCGGATGTGCCGATGTTTACATTGGCAATTCCGCAATCGCTGCCTTTTGCCGAAAGAAATGTTTCTGCTTCGCGCATATTTAAAGTAAAGATGGAGCTTGATAATCCCTGGGGCACATTGTTTTGCATTGCGATAGCATCTTCCAGTTTTTTATATTTTATTAAATACAAAACAGGGGCAAAAGTTTCGTGCTGGACTATTTCCATTTCATTTTCTACTTCTGCAATGCAAGGTTTTACGTAACAGCCACTTTCAAACCCTTTGCCTGAAAGCGTTCCGCCGGGCAACGCCATTTTTCCGCCTTGTTTTTTTATCTGATCAATTGCATTTAAATAAGCAGTTACGGCATCTTTATCAATCAAAGGGCCAACGTGGTTTTCTTCTTTCAGAGGATCGCCAATTTTTAATTGTTTATAAGCATTTACCAGTTTCTTTTTAAAAGCATCATACACATCTTCATGAATAATTAAACGGCGTGTAGAAGTGCAGCGTTGGCCCGCTGTGCCAACGGCACCAAACAAGCAGCCAACCAATGCCATGTCTAAATCTGCTTCTTTAGAAATGATAATAGCATTGTTGCCGCCTAATTCAAGTAAGCTCTTTCCGAGCCTTGCGCCAACTGTTGCGCTTACAACTTTTCCCATTCTTGTAGATCCGGTTGCAGAAACAAGTGGGATTTCCGTTTCATTGCAAAGCCATTCACCAATTTCGTGCGCACCCGTAATTAAATTGCAAACACCTTCAGGAACATTATTTTCTTTAAAAATCTTTGAGATAATATGTTGGCAGGCAATTCCACAAAGCGGTGTTTTTTCAGAAGGCTTCCAAATGCACACATCACCGCAAACCATTGCTATCAGGCTGTTCCAGCTCCAAACGGCAACCGGGAAATTAAAGGCGGAAATAATTCCAACAATACCTAAAGGATGGTATTGTTCATACATCCTATGCCCAGGCCTTTCACTGTGCATCGTAAGCCCATAAAGCTGGCGGGAAAGCCCGAGTGCAAAATCAGAAATATCAATCATTTCCTGCACTTCGCCCATTCCTTCCTGCAGGCTTTTGCCCATTTCGTAACTCACTAATTTACCAAGGTTGGTTTTATTTTTTCTCAATTCATTTCCGATCTGCCTTATGATTTCGCCTCGTTTTGGCGCAGGCCATGTACGCCATTCTAAAAAAGCATTTTGTGCAGTTTCCACCACATAATCAAAACTCCTTTTGTCACAGGAATTTACAGACGCTATTGGTTTGCCGTCTACCGGTGAAGAAGAAATTATTTTTTCACCAGAGGCTGACAGCCATTTTGTTCCTGTAGAAACGCCTTTATTTAATTCTGAAATCTTTAGTTCTTTGAGAAAATTTTGCATAATAATTATTTATAAAAAGTATTGATTTTTCAAAAATGAAAAATGGTGTTTTTTGTTCGTTTACTGTTGATTTTTCAAACTACTCTAAACTATCTAAACCTTCTAAACTATCTAAACCCTCACCTCAGTATTGTTCTTTTTCATTTGGAAAATTTCTTGTCTTTACATCCTCAATATATTTTTGAACAGCAGTAGTAACTTGTTCGTTAAGATTGAGGTAAGTTCTTAAAAAACGTGGTTTAAATTCTGTATTGATACCGAGCAAATCGTGCATAACCAATACCTGTCCGTCACAACCAGCTCCCGCGCCAATTCCAATAGTTGGGATTAGTAACTTTTCGGAAACTTCTTTTGCGAGGGTAGCAGGAATCTTTTCAAGAACGATTCCAAAACAACCGGCTTCCTGCAAAAGCTCTGCGTCGCGTTTCAATTTATCTGCTTCCTCTTCTTCTTTAGCCCTTACACTATATGTGCCAAATTTGTAAATGGATTGCGGCGTTAATCCCAAATGCCCCATCACAGGGATTCCGGCGCCAACGATCCTTTTTACCGATTCAATTATTTCTTCGCCGCCTTCCAACTTTATCGCGTGAGCGCCGGTTTCTTTCATAATTCTTATAGTAGAACTTAGCGCTTCTTTACTGTTTCCCTGGTAACTTCCAAACGGAAGGTCAACAATAATTAAAGCGCGGCTACAACCCCTTACAACAGAACCGGCGTGATAGATCATTTGATCAAGCGTAATAGGCAACGTAGTTTCATGCCCTGCCATTACATTGCTGGCGCTGTCGCCAACCAAAATAATATCTATCCCAGCTGCATCAAATATTTTTGCAAATGAAAAATCATAGGCGGTGATCATAGAAATTTTCTCACCGGATTCTTTCATTTTTTGCAATGTGTTGGTGGTTATTCTTTTTACTTCTTTATTTACTTGCATGATTATTTTTTTAAAGAAGCGACAGGCTGAAATGGCTCTGCATTAGAATAAAACATTCCTTAAACAATCGCATTTGCAAAAGTAGAATTTTTTTATTTGAAGTATGGGTTAGTTGCAGTAAAGCAACAAATAGCAAGGATTCTTATTTTTCATTTGAGGATTGGTTTTGCTCATTCCATAAATGTTGTATCAATCCATCAGCAAGGCCGATTTTTGGAACATAGATTTGTTCAGCCCCAGCCCATCTCATCACGCTAATATAAATTTTAAGTGCCGGGACTATTACATCTGCTCGGTCTTCTTTTAATTTATAAATGTTCATACGGTCGTTTAAAGAAACATTGCTTAATTCTTTATAATAATCCCTCAACAATTCATAAGATAAAGGTTTACCATCTTTTCGTTTACTCATGGAAAACACCTTGTTTATATTTCCCCCGGAGCCAATAGCCTCAACAGTTTTAAAGCCTTTTGTTTTTGATTTGATGCAGCTTTTCATTTCATCCCACGTTTCTTCGCTCACCTGTTCTTTTAATAACCTGATCGTACCGATGGGGAATGATTCTTTAAAAATCAAATTATTATTACTGAAAAAAGTGAGTTCTGTACTTCCTCCACCCACATCAATATACAAATAAGAATGATCTGAGTCGAGGTTTTCAGCAATGTGATTTTCAAAAACAAGCGATGCTTCATCGCTGCCGGAAATTACTTCTATTTCTAAACCGGTTTCCTCTTTTATTAATGAAATTATTTCCTCTGTGTTTTCGGCATCACGCATGGCTGAGGTAGCGCAGGCTTTTAATGCAGAAACTTCGTAAGCTTTTGCAATATTCAGAAAACCTTTTATAGTTAGTAACAGTAAACCAACTTTTTTACCGGAAATTTGTTTTGTGTCAAACACGTCAAAACCTAACCGTAGTGGCACTCTTACAAGGCTTAATTTAGTAAAAGACGGTTTGCCTTTTTCATCAACGGAGGCTTCTGAAATTAATAAACGTGCTGCGTTGCTGCCAATATCGATTGCTGCAAGTTTCAAGTTTTAATATTTTTTCTTTAGAAGTAAATTGTATATCTGTATTTGGGAACGAATCTTTTTTTCGCCCGGTTCCTTTACATAATTATTTAAAAGATGGTTATCTAAAATTCTGGCTTTTACATTATCATCTAACTGGATGTTGAGAATATCTTTTAATTCCTCTTGAATGGATTTGTCAAATACCGGGCATGTTGCTTCAATTCGATGGTCAAGGTTTCGTACCATCCAATCAGCAGAAGAAATAAAATATTTTTCTTTACCACTATTGTGAAAAATCATAACTCTCGCGTGTTCCAGGTATTCGTCCACGATGCTCACCGCTTTCACTTTAATTTTAAACTTTTTATTTTCGGTATACATACAACAAATGCTCCGGACAACCATTTCGATATGTACGCCTGCCTTAGCTGCTTCATAAAGTTTTGCAATCAACTCTTCATCGCTTAATGAATTTAACTTTAAAATAATTGACGCTGGTTTATTCTCCTTTGCATTTTTTATTTCTTTATCAATCAGGTTTTCAAAATGCTTCCGCATATTTACCGGGCTTAAGAATAGTTTAGTACAATCTTTTAAACTTTGAATATTTTTTGGGTTCTCCAGGAAATTGAATATCCTGTTAATGTCAGCCATTATTTGCTTGTTGCTGGTAAGAAGGCAGTGGTCGCCATAAACACGGCTTGTTTTTTCGTTCAGGTTACCTGTACTTACAAATCCGTAATAAATAGAACTCTTATTTATTTTTTTCTTTATAACGCAAACCTTTGCATGCACTTTCATATTGAGCAATCCCATAAAGACTTTAACCCCTGCTTCTTCCAGAATTATTTTCCATTCAAGGTTTGCTTCTTCATCGAAACGCGCTCTTAATTCCAGCACTACCGTTACTAATTTTCCATTTCTAACGGCATTGGTTAATGCGTTGATGATATTGGAATTTTTTGCCAGCCTGTAGCACGTAACTTTTATACTTACCACATCCGGAGCTATCGCGGCTTCCCTTAAAATGTCAGTCAGTGAATCAAAAGAATGGTATGGGAAATTGAGAAGGACATCCCTTTGCAGAATCACCTCGCTTACACTGTGGACATTTTTCAAAAGAGGATGGATGAATGGTTTTTTCCGGGTACTTTTTTTGTCAAAAACAGAGTCCGGAAAATCAATAAAATCTTTAAAATTATGTATACGCTCGCCCGATTGAATATTGTCCTTATCAGATAAGCCAAGCCTTTTGATTAAATAATTTAATAAGCCACTATCTATTTCTTTATCAAAAGTAAAACGCACAGGCTTCCCTTTTTTTCTGTTCCTTAAACCCTTTTCTATCTTTTGAATAAGAGAAGTGGAGATGTCATTATCAATATCAATTTCAGCATCACGGGTAACTTTTATAATGTTAGAACTAAAAGTGTCATAATTAAAATAAGAAAAAATCTGTGGAAGGCAAAAACGAATAATATCTTCCAGTAAAATAATGTATTTATTATTTCCACTGGATGGAAGAATGGTAAAACGCGGAAGCCTCCTGGTTACAGAAACCAAAGCATACCGTTGCGGAACAGAAGAATCAGCCTTTGATAATTTACAAGCCAGGTAGATAGATTTATCATGAAGAGTAGGAAAATCACTAAGGTTTTCTATCATCAATGGAACTATATTACCTCTGACATAATCATTAAAAAAGCTGTTTACAAAGTCTTGTTGTTCTTTGTTTATTTGATGGTCGTTAACAATAAATATTTTCTGTTTCTTTAGTTCTTCAATTATAATTTTCCAGGTTTGGTTAAATTGATTCAGTTGTTGGGCAACTTTAAAATTAATTTCCTCCAGGATAGCTTCAGGTGAATGTTCCAGGTGCATATTGGCTTTATCTCCCAGGAGGATCATTCTTTTCAATGTTGCAACGCGCACACGGAAAAACTCATCCAGGTTACTTGAAAAAATACCGAGAAATTTTATTCTTTCGTTTAATGGAACGGTTTCATCCCCTGCTTCCTGCAAGACGCGGCCATTAAAAGCAAGCCAACTGATATCCCGCGTAATAAATTTTCGTTTGCCCATCACAGTTAGTATTCTTATTTACTGTTTATTTTTTCAATTATACCTGTTGTAGAAAAACCTTCCTTTAATGTGATTACCTCTACGCGGCCGCCATTAGCAAGCACCTCATTCGCGCCTACAATTGTTTCAATTGTATAATCGCCACCTTTTACCAAAACATCGGGTTGTATTATTTTTATAAGTTCAGCTGGTGTTTCTTCTTCAAAAATTATGACACCGTCAACCATTATTAAGGAAGCTAAAATTAACGCTCTCGAATTTTCGTGGTTAACCGGCCTTGTTTCGCCCTTTAATTTTTTTACAGATGTGTCTGAATTTACGCCCACAATCAATACATCTGCAAATGATGCGGCGTTTGCTAAAACAGCAATATGGCCTTCATGTAAGATATCAAAAACACCATTGGTGAACGCAATCGTTTTACTTTTTAACCTTAATCGTTTCACTTCCTGTTTTATTTCATCCTTTGTAAAAATTCTTGCCTTAAGTGAATCGCTCTTTTTCATTTTTTTTTCTATTTTGATAAATTAGTATTCCGAAACTCAATATTCCAATCACAATAATAATACCTGTAGTTACACCCCACATTAGCCAACCAAATGAAATATTATCTACATTATAAATGAGTAAAACCTGCTGCACAGCAATCGGGAATGCCCCAAGGCCACCGGGAGACACAATCATGGCAAGCGTAGCCAAAGAAAGCACACTAAAAGCCGGAGCAATGCCTAAATGAGAAGTAGCATTAAGGGCAGAAAAACCAATGTAAATTTCAAAAAGGTAACATGACCAGATAAAAAATGAATGAGCGATAAACTTTTTTCTCTTTTTTAAATGAAGAATTGTTGAAAATCCTTCTTTTAATCCAACGTGAAACCCTTTAAGCTTAATAATATAATGATGGCTTTTATATTTTTTAAAAATCCATTTTATCATCGCTATGCCTACAAATGCTAAAATTAAAATAATAATTAAAATAATCCATAAAGACGTTGAGTGTTTGAATTTCCCAATTTTATTAAACTTGTCTACAACGAAATCACTTACCGTTTCTATCTGAATTAAAAAAGTAATGATGAGTATTAAAAAATAACAAAAAAGGTCAAAAACCCTTTCAACTAAAATAGTCCCGATTAATTTTGTAGTTGGTATTTTTTCATATTTACCTAATAAAGTACACCTTAATATTTCGCCCGCGCGCGGTAAAAAAATATTGGCTAAATAGCCACACATAACTGCGTAAAAAGAATTAGAATTTTTTGGATAATACCCCATGGGCTCTATCAGGATTTTCCATCTTACTGCCCTGCTCATGTGGCCTAAAACTGTAATAATAAAAATCGGGAGTATATAAATATAATGAGCATGTAAGAGCGATTCTTTAAACTGGATTTTTTGAATGGCAGTCATTTTATTAATCTGCCACCACGTTAAAAAAATTCCTATACCAAGGAAAATAATATATTGAAAAAAAGAAAAGAGTTTTTTCATCATAGAGTTACAAGATAATAAACGAATCTTAATTTAAGGATTAATTAATAAATTATCAATTAGCCTGACATTACTTAAAAAGGCTGCAATTAGAATGATTAATTCTTCTCCGCTATTCGGGGTTGTAACAATTTTAAGGCCTTTTCTTTTTGCAAGTTCCAGGTATTCAACTTTAAAACCCTTTTCCTGCAGGCAGCTTACAACCTGTTTTCGTAGGTTTAAAAAATTATCAACTGAAAGGTTTTCTTTTATGAAATCCAACGAACGATACAATTCGTAAGCTTTTTCCCTGTCAGAAGGATTTAACCTTACGTTTCTGCTGCTCATTGCCAGGCCATTTGTTTCGCGAAAAATGGGGCAAATAATAACCCTGGTTTTTTTATGCGTCAAACTAATTAATTTTTTGATGACGAGGCATTGTTGATAATCCTTCTGGCCTAAAAAAAGAAAATCTGGGTTTATAATATTTAATAGCTTTTCGACGACCAGGCAAACTCCCTGGAAATGGCCGGGCCGGAATTCTCCTTCCAAGATTGATTCAAGGTTTCCGAGGCGATAAGATTTCTTTTTTGATTTATCATTTGGATAAATTTCCTTTTCATCGGGAAGAAACAGAATATCGCAGCCGGTTTCTTCCAATAGCAAAATATCTTTACTAACAGGCCTTGGGTATTTTTCTAAATCCTCTTTATTATTAAATTGAGTAGGATTTACAAAAATACTGGCTACAGTAATTTTTGAAGCCATTTTACATTCACGTATCAACGATAAATGCCCTTCATGTAAGGCACCCATAGTTGGAACAAAACCAATGGAATTATTTTTGATTTTATTTTTGAGGACAAAATCTTCCAGTTTGCCTCCATGTTTAAATATTATCATAAAGCTTTGTAATTGTGCCTATATTGAGTTTAGCATTGTGTAAACGAAAAAAAATAGTAACTTCGCCGCCTGTAAAAAAAAGCTCATCAACCATTTATAAATGTCGACAAAGAAAAGAATTTTATTCATAGCAAGCGAAATGTCTCCTTACCTTGAAATGACAGAGTTTGCCGAAATTGTTAACAGGTTAGCTGTAAAATCAAATGATTCGGGGATGGAAGTCCGGTGTATTATGCCTCGTTTCGGAATGATAAATGAGCGCAGGCACCGCCTTCATGAAGTGGTTCGCCTTTCAGGTATCAACGTTTCGGTTGATGGCGATGATTACCCGCTTGTGATTAAAGTTGCTTCTCTTCCGAACGCAAGGCTGCAAATTTATTTTTTAGACAATGAAGACCTTTTTAAAAGAAAATCATTATTTCATGATGAGAATGAAAAATGGTTTGCCGACAATGCATTGAGAACGGTTTTGTTTTGCAAAGGCGCACTTGAAACAGTTAAAAAATTTGGCTGGCCGCCGGATATAATTCATTGCAGTGGCTGGATGACAGGGCTTATTCCGATGTACATAAAAACAGCTTATAAAAAAGAACCTGTATTTAGCAATTGCAAAGTTATTTACACGATAGGCCAAAATACTTATAAAGAAAAAATGGGTGCTGATTTTTCTAAAATAGCCACCATCAATTCGAATATCAAAGAAAAGGATATAGAGTACTTTGATAACGGAAGCAATATTGCGATGTTTAGAGGAGGTGCGCACTTCGCAGATGCCGTCACTTTCGGCGCTGAAAAAGTTGATAAAAAACTGATAGATGAATTCAGTAAGGTTCGTGGCAAAAAAGTTATCAAATACAATGCAGAATCAGATTTAACAGACTATTTACAATTGTATTCCGACCTTGCCACCAAATAATTTCGTTCCTATTTTTCTTCATTAATTTTATTTTTAAGTGTCTAAAAACCAATACAAATCTGCGGTTACAGGAATTTTAATGTTGTTGGCTTTTGCAGTTGGGTGTACAAAAATTGATACTACTTCACTTGGTCAGAACCTGGTTCCAACTGTTGATAATATTCATACTTTCGATACTACCTTTTCAGTAATTGCAGTTAATTATGATAGTACTGAATGCGATACCATACACCGTGCTAACTTGCAAGCATTAGGTATTATTTCAAACGATCCATTATTTGGAAGCACTCATGCTAATGTATATTTAGAATTAAAACCTGACTATTACCCTTATGTTTTTCCAGCAGCAGATGCTAATAGTTTTCAAATTGACTCTGCAGTTATAGTTTTAAATTATTCGCATTCTTTTGGTGATACAAATACAATACAAAAAGTAAATGTTTACCAGCTTTCAGATACCTTTAATATCTCAAGCAATTACACAACATGCAGAGTTTTAGGTTATGATAATTCTGTTTTATTGGGAGAAAAAACTTATTATCCCTGGGTATTGAAAGATTCAATTCATGCCCGTGATGGAGATTTTGCCAGCCAGTTAAGAATTCCAATTTCCAAAACTTTGATTCAGGATTTTATAACTGATTCAGCACTGATTTTTAAAAGCGATAGTAATTTTGTTACTCAGTTTAAAGGATTTGCTTTGGTTCCTGACGAACCCACAAGTGGTGAAGCTTTGAATTATTTCGATTTTACCACTTCGCAATTGCAGGTTTACATGAGGTACACCAATGGTGGAACTTCAGACACTTCTGTTGTTAGTTTTGGGCTTTCAGGTTATTCAGGATTATCCAATTCAATTGTACACGATCGCGGAAGCTCTGAGATAACCAATCACCTTACTCACCCGGCGTCCGGCGATAGCCTTCTTTATATCCAAACCGGTCCGGGAACTTATGCTTTGCTTTCGATACCTTCACTATCTGGCCTATCAAACAGTGTTATCAACCGGGCTGAAATAATTGTTGACCAGGTTTATTCTGATAATTCATTAAATAATATTTTTCAGCCTCCGGTTAATCTTTATTTGGAAACAAGCGACCCTTCTATCAATAATGGAAAGTATATACCTATTCCATGCGATTTTAGCGGGGCTGAAATTTCTAATAATTTTCAATATATGGGTGGCCAACTAATCAATAAAACCAATTCAGCGGGTCAATCCATTGCTGAATACAATTTGAATATTACGAGGTATGCCCAGTCAATTGTATCCAAAGGAAAACAGACTAATATTCTGAAATTAAGCGCTCCTCAATATGTTATCAATGCCGGAAGTTACACAGATTGGTGTGGCCAGGGGATCGGCCCTTTTTCTGCCCCAAGAAATGTAATTGCAGATGGGAGAGTGGTTTTAAACGGAACAAATAACACTCCAACACAAATAAGGCTGCATGTTGTTTATACTAAATTAACGTGAGTTCGAGATAAGCGAGACAAAATTACAGGGAAAGTTGTAAAGATTTAGAATTATCAGTTTCAAAATGGCTGGCTAAGGAAGGTTTTTTAGGCAGGAAGTGATAAGCACCAAT
>Ga0207933_1000239_pt1 | contig 57910 bp, 51 predicted proteins | sample NGESurdeep092012_4_FD_184488 | JGI IMG/M metagenome (GOLD analysis project Ga0207933, IMG submission 184488) | Arctic peat soil microbial communities from Barrow, Alaska - NGEE Surface sample F53-3 deep-092012 (SPAdes) | ecosystem: Environmental > Terrestrial > Soil > Wetlands > Peat ...
CTTTGTGGCGGCTGGAATGTTGCTGGTTTGGGTTGCGGCGGTGACGGCTTGTTCCACTGAATGTCTTGGAGAAGATTCTCATTCTGATTCGGCGCAGATGGGACAGACTGCAAGCAATCAATCGCACGATTCAAACAAGCCAGACAGCCACGATGATTCACTTTGCGTTTCGCTTCACTCCGTTTGTCCGACTTCTCCAAGTTTGAGTTTTGCCAAACCGGATTTTGGATTGGCCTTCACGTTGGATTTTCTTTCAGCCGCGCAATTGATCACGGTCGCGCAACCGGAAGCTTTCGTTTCACGCCAGCCACAAGAACGTGAATGGCTACTCACGCCCGAAGTGTGTCTTGGTCCGGCGTTCCACAGTCTCGCTCCGCCTTCTCTCGTCTAATTGAGTCAATAGCGCATCAGCGCATTTGATTCATTCCCCCAATCGTTCCGTGCTTGAAGCATGGAAGAATTCCGTCCATCAACCGAAAACCAAAAAATAAATGAAAACCGTCCCGATAATTTTAGCAGCAATTTTACCGCTGGTGATTGCTGGCTGTGCCAGCACGAATCCGAAAGCCGCGTTCAATGACGTGGATAAAACTGTGACGGCGCGCACGGGCGAAACAATTCAATGGCCGCGCAACGATTCCACAACCAATGCAATTGCAAAAATAATTAAACCGTTGCTCGAAACAAATCTGACGGCGCAATCCGCCGTGACGGTTGCGTTGCTCAATAACCGTTCGCTGCAAGCCGAGTTTGAGAAAATCGGAATCTCGCAGGCTGACTTGGCGCAAGCATCGCGGCTACCGAATATTGAGATCGCCGGAAGCTGGCGGTTTCCAAATCGCCCGCCGTCGGCGGCGGACGTGGAGTATTCCGCCGCTGGAAATCTTTTGGATTTGCTGACGTTGCCCGCGCGGAAAAAAATCGCCGCGCGAAATCTGGAACAAACCAAATTGGAAGTTGCTAATAAAGTTTTGCAACTGGCCGCCGAAACGCAAACCGCGTTTTACGATTTGCAGGCGCAAATGGAATTGGTGAATCGCCTGAACACAAGTGTCGCCGCCAACGACGCGATGGCGGATTTTACAAAGCGGCAGTTTGACGCGGGCAATGTTAACGAACTTTCATTGCACGAACAGCAAGCGCCCGCCGTTCAGTCTCATCTTGATTTGATGAACGCAAATGCGGAAGTCCAAACGCAACGCGAACAATTGAATCGTCTGCTCGGTTTGTCGGATGTCCAAATCAACTGGCAAATCACGGATGAATTGCCTTCGCTGCCGGAAAAAGAATTGCCGTTGGAAAATCTTGAATCGCTCGCGGTCAATCAACGATTGGATTTGGCGGCCAAACGGAATCAGGCGGAAGCCATCGCCGCCGCCTTGCGATTGAAAAAGCGCACGCGATTTATTCCGGGCGCAACCATTGGCATTGATACGGAGCGAATGCCGGACGGCCAACGCGTGACCGGGCCGACTTTGGATTTGGAACTGCCCATTTTTGATCAAGGCCAGCCGGCCGTCGCCAAACTCACGGCGGAATTTGAGCAAGCGAAAGATAATTATGCGGCGCAAGAAGTGAATGTCCGTTCCGAAGTCCGCGAAGCGCGAGCCAAATTGTTCGCCGCGCGCGAAGCCGTTGAATTCTCGCAAAAAAATCTGCTGCCGTTGCGGAAACAAATTCTTGGCGAAACGCTTTTGAATTACGACGCGATGCAGAAAAACAGTTTTGATTTGCTCATCGCCAAAGAGCGCGAACAAAACGCCGAGCAAACGGATGTCAAAGCATTGCGCGATTATTGGATTACGCGGGTTGAACTCGAACGCGCCGTCGGCGGCCGATTGGCAATTGAACCGGCTGCTCCCACGCCGGCGAAAATGAATTCGGAGCCGATGCAAATGACAATGCCCATGTCACAAAAACATCAACATGAAAAATAAAATTATGCAAACCTGGTTCTGGTATGCCGTCGGCGCAGCCCTGCTTTATGGACTGCATCAAATTTTTACCAAGCTCGCGTCCGAACGCATCAGCGACGGCCTGGGCGGATTTGTTGTCGAAGGGACGGCGGCGTTGACAATTTTAATTTATCTCGGCTGGTTGCGTTTTGGCGGCGAATGGAATCAATCCGCCACCGCGCCCGGCGTCGGATATTCCGTGCTGACGGGAATTTGCGTTGGCGTCGGCACGATTTTCTTTTTCGTGCTGTTTCAAAAAGGCGGACCGCTTTCCGCCGTGCCGATGATTCTTGCGGGCGGCGCGGCGTTGATGGCCGTCGCGGGCATTTTGTTTTTCCGCGAACCAATTTCATTTCCGCGAATCACCGGCATCGTGCTGGCAATCGCCGGTCTGCTTCTGATGCGAAAATAATCATTCAACCAAAAGAGAAATTTTATGCAAAATCGCCGTCAATTTTTTAAGGGCGCAATGACCGCCGCCAGCGGCGCGCTGATTGCGCGTCTCATTCCAAATGCTGTTGCCGCTGATTTGAACCAATCGGAAATCAGCAATGGCAAGACAGAAACTTTTATTCCGCCAAACGGCGCGGGTTACAAACCTGTCATCACGACCAACGGCGCGACGTTGCCGTGGAAAATGGTGGACGGCGTGAAAGTGTTTCATCTTATCGCCGAGCCGGTGACGCATGAATTCGCGTCCGGCCTCGTCGCCGATTGCTGGGGTTACAACGGTCGCGTCCACGGCCCGACGATTGAAGCGGTCGAGGGCGACCGCGTGCGGATTTATGTCACGAATAAATTGCCCGAAGCGACGACGGTTCATTGGCACGCGATTCTGTTGCCGAACGGAATGGACGGCGTGGGCGGTCTGACGCAAAAAATTATTCCGCCGGGCGAAACTTTCAAATACGAATTCACGCTCAAGCAGCACGGCACATTTATGTATCACCCGCACCACGACGAGATGACGCAAATGGCTTTGGGCATGATGGGTATGTTCGTCATTCATCCGCGCGAACCGAAAGTCCAAATTGATCATGACTTCGCAATTATGTTGAGCGAATGGCGGATTGATGTGGGCGCGTGCCGTCCCGACCCGAATGAAATGACGGACTTCAATATTTTCACGATGAACGCGCGCTGTTTTCCCGGCACGGCGCCGCTCGTGGTCAAAACGGGCAGTCGCGTGCGGATTCGTTTCGGCAATTTGAGCGCGATGGATCATCACCCGATTCATTTGCACGGGCATCATTTTTTTGTCACTCAAACCGACGGCGGACAAATTCCCGAATCGGCGCGCTGGCCGGAAACGACCGTGCTTGTGGCTGTCGGCCAAACGCGGACGATTGAATTCATCGCCACGCCGGGCGATTGGGCGATGCACTGTCACATGAGCCATCATGTGATGAATCAAATGGGTCATCAATTCGGCAACGTCATCGGCATGGACACGAACGGCCTTAATAAAAAAATGCAGAAACTCGTGCCCGGTTTCATGGCGATGGGCGCGAACGGTTCGGGCGAAATGGGCAACATGGGAATGCCCGTTCCGAAAAATTCAATCCCGATGGTCGGCGCGCAAGGACAATTTGGTTACATCACGATGGGCGGAATGTTCACCATTTTGAAAGTGCGCGATGAAATTCCGGCGGATGGTTCCGATCCCGGCTGGTATCAACATCCGCCCGGCACGGTTTCCGACGTGGCGCCGGAAAGCGATTTGAAACGCGACGGCATTGAAACCTGAAACTATTTTTCCGTCACAACGGCGGCGAATAACCAAAAACAAAAAAATAAACGAAAGGAATAGTAATTATGAAAACGATGAAAATTAAAACCACAAATCATTGCAAATGCTTTTGCGCCGGTAGTGGCACGGGCGTCTCGCCCGTGAGTTGCTGCCGTAGTCAAACAAGAACACACAGGCGAGACGCCTGTGCCACTATTTTTGCAAAGATTTATAGGAGCCTATTTCTGGCTGCTGCCGCCGGATTATTATTCAACTCAAACGTGCGCGCTGCCGACAATCCGGCGTTGATGGAGCCGATGAAATCGGTCTATGACCATTACCTGAAAATTCAAACCGACCTGGCGAGCGATTCGTTGAAAGGCGTGGCTGATGAAGCCAATGCCATTGCGAAAGCTGTTCAAGGCGACAGCATGAAAATGTTGCCGACAGTTGTTGGCGCGGAAGCGGAAAGTTTGGCCAAAGCTTCGGATTTGAAATCGGCGCGCGCCGCGTTCAAACCGTTGAGCGATTCACTCATCAAATATCTGGCCGACCATCATGCCAAAAATTCTTACGTCGAAGTTTATTGTCCGATGGCCAAAGCCAGTTGGTTGCAAGCGGACAAAAATATCAACAATCCTTATCTGGGAAAAGAAATGCCGGGTTGCGGCGAAATCAAAAACTGAACGATTCGATATGACAACCGTTGAACCGATTCTCGGCGCGGGAATTCTTTCCGCGCTCCAACAATTTGTCATGGCGACAAAATTGCATCCGATTCTCGTCAACTTCACCGCCGCGCTCGTGCCGGTATCGGTCGCCAGCGATATTCTTGGTCGTTTCACCAAGAACGAATCTCTGCGCAACACCGGCTGGTGGACTTTATTTTACGCAACGATTGTCACGCCGTTCACCGCGATCACCGGCTGGCTTTTTTGGATGTCAGACGACAACGGCGTCACGGGCATGACCATCCACAAGTGGTTGGGAACCGGATCGGTCGTGCTTCTGTTCGGACTGTTTTTTTGGCGGCGCAATCTGCGGCGCAAAAATCAATGGCCGACGATGCCATATTTTATTGCGGGCATTATTTTCATCGTTGCGTTGATTGTTCAAGGCACGTTGGGCGGCAATCAAGTCTTCAGCGGAATGTGACTCCGACAATTGATATTTCGTTCGCATCATTAAATAGAGGTGAAATTGCGCGAACGGAAATAAAAAACAAATCCGTTCAAATGGAAAATGATGCTGGCGCCCGCCGTTGATGCCATGAGCTTATGAAGCTGACCGAAAAACAAATTCACCATCGGTGCGATTCGGAATAGGCTCTCGCCTCCCAACCGTTTTTTGCCGCATTGAACAGGCGTTTCTGAAATCGGTGCGGACGAAAAATTGTGGGGCGCAGAATTTGGAAACGCCTGTTCTGTGCGCGTCCATACCGGTTCAGGTTGTTTGCGGCGATTTGTCTGTCCGGTTTCCTCGCGCACGCAGGAAAGCCGGACAGTTTAAATGCGGTCGCCATGGATAGCTGGGCTGAATTCGCCAAAGTATTGTGAAATCAACGGCCGACCCACAGGACGTCAAGATTGCCGGGACCGCCGCGTCCACCGCCGCCACGCCGCTGACCGGCGGGCGCGTTCGTCATCGGTGCAGGCACAGGTGCGCCCGGCGGACGTTCGGTGCAGATCAAAACAATCCGGTTGTTTTTCGTGTCCAGCGATGAGGTCCGGCAGCCGGATTTCGTTTGCACCGTTTGTTCCACCACAAAATTCGTCGGACTGTTCTCTTTGATGATCGTCAGCGTGCCGTCGCGTTGCGAACTGAACGCTTCCATCGTGTTCGGATTAAAACCGCCGCCGTCCGTGCCATTGCCGATGGGCAAGGTCGCCAAAGTTTTTCCATTGTCGGCATTCACCACGACGCAGACGTTCGGGCGCGCGCACATGGCGAACAGAATGTGATTCTTCGCGTCCAATCCCAATCCGCCCGGATTGCCTGCACTTTCGTCCAGGTCAAACTTCTTGATCACTTTCATGGCTTTGACGTCAATCACCGCGATTTTTTTCTCGTCTTCGACATCCGCAAATAATTTCCCCCGCCCGTCGCTGCGCGCCTCCTCCATTGCGCCGCCGACATCAATCGTGCCGACGACTGTGCCGTCCTTCGGCTCAATCACCGTGATGCTCGGCGATTCATGGCTGAAAATATAAATTTTGTCGGTGAACGGTTCCAAAAGGATGCCGTCCGGTCGCCCGGATACTTCAATGCTTTTTATTTTTTGCATCGTCTCCGTGTCGAACATTCCGATCTGCGGGCTGCTGCTGAAACCGTGATGCGTTTTTGTGTCCACGGCGATGCCGTGGCCGCTGATGTTCGTGATCGCGCCGATGTATTTATGGCTGTCGAGGTCAAAAACGAGCGTTGAGTTGCCGCGCGGCACATAAATACGCCGCCCGTCATTGTCCGCAAAGACATAATCCGTGCCGCCGCTGCCCATGAGCCGGGTCGTATCAAGAACTTTATAGGACGCGTTGGTTTGAGCGTGAAGATTGCCCGCCAGCAGGCCGAGGCCAAGTAAAACGCGCGGGAGATAGGTCAGTTTTTTCATATTAAAGTTGAGTTGATTTGCATGGACACTCTGGCAGACGCAGATGAAAGAACAATGATTTCAAAATTACAGTTTTGTCATGCTTGGTCTGGGAGTCAGAAATGACAAAACTGTCATCCACCGTTCACGCGGTATTCATTTCGATGTTGTTTAATAGCTTGAACCGGCGGCGAGTTTTCTCGCCGACAGTCTGTTTTCAGCAAATAATAAATTCATGCGTGTGCTGGTCGTTGAAGATGAAAGGAAAACCGCCTCGTTTGTCCGCAAGGCGCTTCAGGCGGAGAGTTTCGCGGTGGATGTGGTGGCAAATGGTGCAGACGCTTTGACTGCCGCCGCCAGCACGCCGTTTGACGCCATCGTGCTCGACATCATGCTGCCGGGACGCGACGGCTTGAGCGTGCTACGTCAATTGCGCGAGCGGAAAAATTCCACGCCGGTGCTGCTCTTGTCCGCTCGTGGCGAAGTGAACGAACGCGTCGAAGGTTTGAACGCGGGCGCGGATGATTATCTTCCAAAACCATTTGAACTCGCCGAACTTGTGGCCCGCGTGCGCGCGCTTACGCGGCGCGGTGGCGAAAATAAATCCATCGTGTTAAGCGTCGCAGATTTGAAGCTGGATACTGTCACCCACAAAGCCCGACGCAACGGAACGGAAATCGAATTGACTGCGCGCGAATATCGCCTGCTGGAATTTCTCATGCGCTCGGCGGGGCGGCTTTGCGGGCGCATGATGATTCTGGAAAAAGTCTGGGACTACGATTTTGATCCCGGCACAAATCTCGTGGACGTTTATGTCCGCCGCCTGCGCGAAAAAATTGACGCGGATTTTGAACCCAAACTGCTGCACACCGTTCGCGGCAGCGGCTATGTGCTAAAGGAAACGCCATGACCATCCGTCGGCGCCTGACTCTGTGGTATGCGGGCATTTTGATTTTGTCGCTGCTCGTGATGGGCATTGGAACGTATCAGGAAATTTCCGAACAACTGCGGCACAGCCATCGCAAAGAGCCGTCGCAGCACGCGCTGGATGAAACCGGCGAAATGATTTTCCAAGTCGGCCTGCCCGCCGTCGTTTTGGGATTGCTCGGCGGCTGGTGGCTGACGCGCCGCGCCCTCGCGCCCGTGTCGAAGCTGACCGACACCGTCGAAAAAATCCACGAAAAAAACCTCGGCGAAAAAATCCCGCGCACCAACAACGGCGACGAACTCGACCGGCTCACCGAAGTTTTCAACGGCATGACCGCGCGGCTGGACAATTCATTCCAGCGCGTCCGCGAATTCACATTGCACGCCTCGCATGAATTAAAAACGCCGCTCACGGTTTTATGCGGCGAAACAGAAACAGCCTTGCAAAACGAATCGCTTTCGCCCGCCGACCGCGAGCGTTTGTTGAGCCAGCTCGACGAAATGCGACGGCTTTCAAAAATCGTGGACGGCCTGACGCTACTCGCCAAAGCTGATGCGGGACAGATCGCGTTGAAGCCGGAGCCATTGCGTTTGGATGAACTTGTGCGCGACAATTTTGCCGACGCGCAAATCCTCGCCGAGCCGCACGGCATAAAGGTTGAACTGGAAATTTGCGAGGAAATTTCCGTGCGCGGCGACCGGCATCGGCTGCGTCAATTGCTTTTGAATCTTGCCGACAACGCCATCAAATACAACCAGCCGCAAGGCCGCGTCACGATGGGTTTGCGGCGCGTGGACAATTTCGCCGAATTCAAAATCGCCAATAACGGCGCGGGAATTCCGGCGGAAATTCTGCCGCGTGTTTTTGGCCGTTTTTTTCGCGGCGATCCGGCGCATGAAAATATCATCGAAGGCTGCGGCCTCGGTTTGAGCATCGCGCAATGGATTGTTTCCGCGCACAACGGAACCATCCAGATCGAATCCGCGCCAGCAGAAATCACTATCGTAACCGTTCGCCTCCCGCTTGATAAAATTGCATCCAAGCCAGTATGAAATATTGGCCGATCATTTTTGGAATCACCTTGCTCGCGGGTTGCGCGCATTTCCAGCCGCAGCCGATTTCACCGGATAAAACGGCGGCGCAATTGGAGTCTCGTCGGCTTGATGACGATGGCCTGAAAAAATTTCTCGGACAAAATTCCGGCCACGAAATAAAAAACTGGCCGAACACGAATTGGGATTTGCCGGAACTCACGCTCGTCGCTTTTTATTTTCATCCAAGCCTTGAAGTCGCGCGCGCGCAATGGCTGGTCGCGTCGGCGGGTTTGAAAACGGCGGGTGCGCGGCCGAATCCGTCCGTCACGGTGACGCCCGGTTATGATTCGCAGATTCCGGGCAATTTCAGTCCGTGGCTCGTGCCGGTGACGTTCGATCTGCCGATTGAAACGGCTGGCAAACGTGGCAAGCGTCTGGCCGAAGCCGAAAAGGTTTCCGAGTCCGCGCGCTGGAATTTCGTTTCCGCCGCGTGGAAAATCCGCAGTGGCGTCCGCGCCAGCCTGCTGGATTTCAGAATCGCCGGACGCCGCGCCGATTTGTTGCAGCAACAATTTTCCGCGCAGCAGCAGATTGTGAAAATGTTGCAGCAGCGGCTGGACACGGGTGAAATTTCGCGGCCGGAACTTACCATCGCGCAAATCGCCTTGAACAAAACATTGCTTGATTTAAGCGACGCGCAGTCAAAAAAATCCGACGCCCGTTCGCATCTGGCCGAGGCGCTCGGTTTGAGCGAAGCCGCGCTGGACGGCGAGAAGTTTAGCTTTGATTTTTCGACGCCGGAAGCGATGACTTTGACTTCGGCGGATGCGCGCCGAGTTGCGTTGCGTTCACGCGCGGACATTCTCGCCGCGCTCGCCGATTATGCGGCGTCGGAGGCCGACTTGCGCTTGGAAATCGCCAAACAATATCCCGATTTGCATCTGGGTCCGGGTTACGCGTGGAATTCCGGCAACGCGGGTGACAATCAGTGGAGTCTTGGACTGACGTTGGAACTGCCGATTCTTGACCAAAATCAAGGGCCAATCGCCGAGGCCGAGGCGCGGCGAAAACTGGCCGCCGCAAAATTCATAGAGTTGCAATCGCAAGTCATTGGCGAAATTGACCGCGCCGTCGCGGGCTGGCACGTCGCGCAAGAACAATTAAAAACTGGAATTGATTTGCTCGCCACCGAACAGCAGCAAGAAAAATCCGCGCAGGCCCAAATCGAGGTCGGCGTGGCTGACCCGCTGGATTCGCTCAACGCGCAACTGGAATTGAGCAATGCGACGCTCGCGCAACTCGACAATGAAGCAAAATTGCAAACGGCCTTCGGTGCGCTGGAAGACGCGTTGCAGCGTCCGGCGGATTCGATTGCCGCCGTCATCAAAAAAATTTCCATTGAAAATTCCAACCATTCTTTCCCATGAACCGAAAACATATCATCGCGGGCATCGTCATGGTTTTGGTCGCTGTTCTGGGCGTGGTTGCGCTGGTGAAATCGCGCGGCGAGGCTTCCGAATCCGGCGGCGATGAAACAACGCCAGCCATCGTGACCGTCCAGACGGGTGTTCTCAAACTCGCCACCCTGCATCGTTACGTTCAAGGTTACGGCATGGTTGAACCTGCGCCCGCCACGGCGGATCAGCCTGCCGCCGGCGCGCAACTGGCCGCGCCGTCCGCAGGTGTCGTGACAAAGGTGAACGTCATCGAAGGCCAGCAGGTAACGAACGGCGAAGTGCTGGTGGAATTAAATTCGCGGGCGGCGGAAGCGGAAGTGGAGCGGCAGAAAAAATTATACGCGCAGCAAAATACTTCGTTGAAAAATCTGCAGGAAGCCCAGGCGCAACTGGACTTGCTGCACGTCACGTCGCCGTTGTCCGGCACGGTCGTGCGCGTCAACGTCAAGCCCGGCCACGCGGTGGACTTGACGACGATTGTCGTGGAAGTGATGGATTTGAAACGGCTCGCCGTGAGCGCGGAAATTCCATCGTCGGAGGCAAATGATTTGAAGCCCGGCGAGCCGCTCGAAATCTTGACCAAACATCCGGTGACGGCGGAATTGTTGTTCGTCAGCCCGAACGTGGACAAGGACAACGGCACGGTTTTGGTGCGTGCGTTGCTGCCGAAAGACAGCGGTTTGCGACCCGGACAATTTGTTTCGTTGCGCATCGCGACGGCGGTTCACACAAATTGTCTGGCCGCGCCGATTGAAAGCGTGGTGACAGATGAAAACGGCAAAAGCGTCATCGCGCTGGTCAAAGACAACGAGGCAACGCAAACGCCCGTGCAAACCGGCTTGCGCGAAAATGGTTTGGTCGAAGTTTCCGCGCCGAAACTTAAGGCGGGCGACACCGTCGTGACCGTTGGGGCTTACGGCCTCCCGGAAAAAACAAAAATCAAAGTGGTGAATCCATGAGACAGGCAATTCTTGTCATCGTAGCGGCGTCTCGGCAGAGCACCGTTGTTTTGTTCAACAAGAAATTGCGGCGCTCTGCCGAGACGCCGCTACGATGAAATTCTAAATGAAGCCCGACACCATTTCGCCCTTGGGCCGGTTCGCCACCAGGCACGCGCTGTCCATCACCTTCATCGCGGCGGTTTTGTGTCTGGCGGGAATTTTTTGCGCGCTGCGGATGCCGTCGTCGGTTTTTCCGCAGACGAATTTTCCGCGCGTCGTCATCATCGCAAACAACGGCATCACGCCCGCCGACGAAATGATGGCGACCGTCACGCGCCCGATCGAGGAGGCTTTGAAGGACATTCCCGGCGCGCTCACGGTGCGGTCGGCGACCAAACGCGGCTCGGCGCAGGTCAATGTTTTTTTCAACTGGAACGTGAATATGTCGCAGTCGGAACTTTATGTGCTGGGTCGCATTTCGCAAATCCGCAGCGACCTGCCGGCGACGGTTTCCACGGAAATCGAACGCGTGACCTTCTCGGCGTTTCCCATCATCGGCATCAGCCTGACGAGTTCCAACCGCAACATCACGTCGCTTTGGGAAACGGCGAATTATGAATTGAAGCCGCGCTTCCTGCAAATTCCCGGCGTGGCGCGCGTGGAGATCACCGGCGGGCGCGAGCCGGAATTTCATGTCATTGTTGACCCGCTGAAATTACAGGCCAACGGTCTTGGTTTGTCGGACGTGACCGACGCGCTGACAAAAAATAATCTCTTCGCGCCAGCCGGAATGATGGAGGAAAATTATCATTTATATCTGACGACGGTGGACGGGCGCGTCCATTCGGCGGAGGAAATTGGAAATCTGGTGATCATGGTTCGCGGCAATCATCCGGTGCAAATCAAAGACGTGGCGCGCGTCGAGCGCGGGCCGGAGCCGGTTTTCCAATCCGTGACCGCGCAAGGCCGCGACGCCGTGCTGCTGAACGTCCAAAGCCAGGCCGACGGCAGCACGCTCGACATCGCCAGCGCGCTGAAAAAACAATTAAAGCAACTCCGGCGGGAATTGCCGCCGGACATGCACCTCGCGTTTTTTTACGATCAATCACTTTTCGTGCGCGATTCAATGGGCAGTGTTTGGGACGCGATTGTTTTTGGACTGATTCTGTCGGTGCTGATTCTTTATTTCTTCCTGAAAAATTGGGGCAGCGTGTGGACGGCCATCGTCACGATTCCGATCACGGTTCTGGTGACGCTGATTGCGATGAAGCTGGTCGGCATGAGTTTCAACATGATGACGCTCGGCGGCATCGCGGCGTCCATCGGACTCTTGATTGACAATGCGATCATCGTCGTCGAGGCAATGTGCGTGAAAATCGCCGCCGGTCGTCCGCGTTTGGCGGGCATTCAAGAAGCCATCGGTGAAATTTTGAAACCGCTCATCGGCTCGACATTGACGCCGGTGGTGGTTTTCATTCCGCTGGCGTTTTTGTCCGGCATCGCGGGCGTTTTTTTTCGAGCGCTGGCGTTGACGATGGTTGTCTCGCTGCTCACGTCGTTGGTTTTGGCGCTCACGCTCACGCCGTCGCTGGCCGCGTGGTTCATCCGTGACCGCAAAAAAACAGAGCAAAATTTGGAGAATGGATTTTTGCTGCCGCGCGTCATCCGCATTTACGAACGCGCGTTGCGCGCGGCCTTGCGATTTCGCTGGATCACGCTGCTGGCCTGCGGCGCGGTGCTGGTTTCATCGTTTTTTATTTACAGGCAGTTGGATTCCGATTTTCTGCCCGACTTTGATGAAGGCGGCTTTATCATTGATTTTCACGCGCCGCCCGGCACGAGCCTCACCGAAACGTCGCGCCAGCTTGATGAGGCGGAAAAGATTTTGTCCGCGAACCCGGACGTGGAAAGTTATTCGCGGCGGCTCGGAGCAGAGATGGGAATGTTCGTCACCGAACCGTATGTGGGAGACTTCGCGGTCAAGCTCAAACCCAACCGCAAACACTCGACCGACGAGATTATTGCCGGATTGCGCCACGCTTACAACGAACAATTTCCCGCGTTCCGCTGGGATTTTCCCGGCATCCTGACCGATGTCGTCGGCGATTTGCAGATGACGCCCGACCCGGTTGAAATCAAATTATTCTCGCCCGATTTGAAATGGCTGAAGCAAACTGCGCCGCGCGTTGAAGAAGAAATCAAAAAAATTCCCGGCATCGTGGACACGTTTGACGGCCTGACGGAAACCGGCCCTTCAATCAATTTCCATGTGCGCCCCGCTGACGCCGCGCGGTTTGGCTTGAACGTCCAAGACATCGCCGAGGCCGTGAATACCGCGCTGCTCGGCCAGACCGCGTCGTATGTTTTGGAAGGCGACCGCATCGTCAACATCCGCGTTTTGGCGGAGCCGAAAAGCGTGGATCAAATTTCTGTTCTGCGTGAATTGCCGTTGCACTCGGCCAACGGCACGGTCGTGCGGCTCGCGCAAGTCGCCGACGTGAGCGAAGAGCCAAGCGAAGTTGAATTGATCCGCGATGATTTACGACAAGACATAATCGTCTCCGCGCGGCTCGAAGGCCGCGACCTCGGCAGCGCGATGAAGGAGATTCAGAATAAATTGAGCCAGGATAAATGGCTTCCGCCCGGCACGGTCGAATACGGCGGCCTTTACCAGCAACAACAGGAATCTTTCCGTAACCTCGTGATGGTTTTGCTCGCGGCGATTCTGCTCGTCTTCACCGTGCTGCTGATTGAATTCCGTTCGTTCAACGAGCCGGTGGCGATTGTCTTCGGCGCAATCCTCGCGATGTTCGGAACAGTCGCCGCGCTGTGGATTACAGGGATCACGCTGAACATCGTTTCATTCCTTGGCGCAATCATCGGCGTCGGCATCGTCGCCAAAAACGGAATCCTCATGCTCGACTTTGTTCAACAATTGGAAGCCGACGGCGTGGAACTGGTCGAGGCATTGGTGCGCTCCGGCCATCGCCGTTTGCGCCCGGTGTTGATGACCTCACTCGCCGCCGCGCTGGGAATGTTGCCGCTCGCGTGGGGCATCGGTTCGGGCGCGGAGATGCTCCGCCCGCTGGCCGTCGCCGTCATCGGCGCATTGTGTATCTCCGTATTGCTATCACTCGTCGCCACGCCGGTGGTTTATTATATTTTGCGAATGGCTAAAAAAATTCCACCCTCTAACCCAAGTTCAACGGAATGATTTCCAATCGGCGTTTATGTCGAATTCAATGGTGCGGCGGGCAAACAAAAACACGCATAAACAGAATTACTCCTGCGTTCAGTAAAAGGCTTTGATTCTCTTCTTCGTGAATTCCTGGAGGCCGCAGACTTGCGAAGCATACAATGCCAGCGGCAATTCCACGAAGCCTTGAAAGGCTTTCAAAATTTGATTAAAGTTTTTGAAATAAGAATATGCCAGATGAATGCACTTCCGACGGTTGTGAATCCGTGACTCAAGACAAAGATTCAGCCGCTGACGTTCGCGCTGGGCGGAAGATTGAATACATCAGTCTTGCTTGGACTTCACTGGAAGCATTGGGCGGCATTGTCGCGGGGGTGATGGCGGGCAGCATCGCCCTCATCGGATTCGGCGCGGACTCTGTCATTGAAGTTGCTGCGAGCGCAATTTTGCTCTGGCGATTAAATCATGAATTTGGAGAAAAACGTGAGCGCACCGCGCTCCGGCTGCTTGGCATAAGTTTTCTTTTGCTGGCGGTTTATGTAGGCTGGGAAGCCATTGAATCGTTGGTGAAGCATCAGCTTCCGAGCGTCAGTTATTTCGGCATCGGCTTTTCGGCGCTTTGTCTGATTGTAATGCCCTTGCTTGCTCGCGCCAAACGGAAGATTGCCGCACGACTCAACAGCCGCGCAATGAAAGCCGATTCGCAACAAAGTTCCATCTGCGCCTATCTTGCGGCCATTCTGTTAGGCGGTCTGACTCTCAATGCGTTGTTCGGCTGGTGGTGGGCTGATCCCGTTGCGGCTCTGGTCATGCTGCCAATCATCATCAAAGAAGGTATCGAAGCGTTGCGCGGTGAAACCTGCGACTGCCACTAATGTCAGAAAAATCATCCACTGCCGATTTGAAATTCCGGGCTTTTTCGGATCGGATACGACTTCGCATCTTGCATCTGCTGCTCAAAGGTGAAATGGGCGTCTGTGACTTGGTGGACGTTATCAAAGTTTAACGAGGTGAGCGGTGGAAACATAACGCAGGTCGGCGTTGCCCTGACGTTTGGCTTGGTGATTCTGGCGATGATTTACGCAGTAGGTGAAATTTCAGGAGCGCACTTCAATCCAGCTGTAACAACTGCCTTCTGGCTTTCAGGACGATTCCCGATGGCTCGGTGATTCCTTATATTGTTAGCCAGTGTTCCGGCGCATTTGCCGCCAGCGGCGTTTTGCAGTTTTTATTTCCAACGAATCCAACGCTCGGAAGCACGTTGCCAGCCGGAACAGAAATGCAGTCATTTGTTCTGGAACTGATTCTGACGTTCCTTCTGATGTTCGTGATACGACTGAAGAAATCAAGGCGCGGCAGGGCAGGAACGCGATTACATCCGTAACGAACACGCGCCGTCCAAAATCACGACAAGACGCCACTGTGAACGAACGCGCCGCGCTTTTCAATTCAAAACGGTGGCCGTGCGCAAGCACCTTGCCGCTGAATCTTTTTTCAGGCAAAGTTTTCCGCAGATGAAAAAGAATAAATCTGCAAACTCGCTCCGCCCGCACTCCAGCCTTTTGCTCGATGGCGATGAACGCGCCGCCGCGCGCGCCATGCTTTATCCCGTCGGCTTCACGAAGGAAGATTTTGCCAAGCCCATCATCGGCATCGCCTCGACGTGGAGCAACGTCACGCCCTGCAACATGCACATTGACAAGCTCGCGCTCGAATCCGAAAAGGGCGCGAACGCCGCCGGCGGCAAGGCGATCATCTTCAACACCATCACCATCTCCGACGGCATCTCGATGGGCAGCGAAGGCATGAAATACTCGCTCGTCTCTCGCGAAGTCATCGCCGACTCGATTGAAACCGTCGTCGGCTGCGCGGGCATGGATGGATTCGTGGCCATCGGCGGCTGCGATAAAAATATGCCCGGCGCGCTCATGGCCATCGCACGGTTGAATCGTCCCGCCGTGTTCGTTTATGGCGGAACGATCCTGCCCGGCTGCATCACCGGCGACACGCGCAAGCTCGACGTGGTTTCCGTCTTTGAAGCCATCGGCGCGCACGCGAATAAAAAAATTTCCGACGCGGAATTTCTCGCCGTCGAACAATGCGCGATTCCCGGTCCGGGTTCGTGCGGCGGAATGTATACGGCCAACACCATGGCCAGCGCCATCGAAGCGCTCGGCATGAGTCTGCCGAACAGCTCCGCGCAAAACGCGATTTCGCCCGCGAAGATGGACGATTGCCGTCGCGCGGGCGCAGCCGTCGTGGAAATGTTGCAGCGCGGCATCAAGCCGCTCGACATCCTCACGAAGCAGGCGTTTGAGAACGCCATCACCGTCGTCATCGCGCTCGGAGGCTCGACGAACGCCGTGCTGCACCTGCTCGCCATCGCGCACGCCGCGAAAGTGAAGCTGACCATTGACGATTTCACGCGCGTCGGCAAACGCGTGCCCGTGCTCGCCGATCTGAAACCAAGCGGAAAACATCTCATGTCCGAACTCGTCGCCATCGGCGGCATTCGTCCGCTCATGCGCATCCTGCTCGACAAAAAATTATTGCACGGCGACGCCTTGACCGTCACCGGCGAGACGATTGCCGAGACGTTGCGCGACGTGAAACCGTATCCGGCGCATCAGACAATTATCCAGCCGTTCGACCGGCCGATCAAAAAGGACAGCCACCTCGTCATCTTTCGCGGCAACCTTGCACCCGAAGGCGCGGTCGGAAAGATTTCCGGCAAAGAAGGACTCCGGTTTGCGGGAACAGCGCGCGTGTTTGATTCCGAGGAAGCCGCGATGAAAAAAATTCTCGACGGCACAATCAAGAAAGGCGACGTGGTGGTGATTCGCTTTGAAGGGCCGCGCGGCGGGCCGGGCATGAGGGAAATGTTGTCCCCGACTTCCGCGATCATGGGGCGCGGTCTGGGCAAAGACGTGGCCTTGATAACCGATGGCCGTTTTTCCGGCGGCAGTCATGGTTTTGTGGTGGGACACATCACGCCCGAAGCGTATGTCGGCGGGACAATCGCACTGGTCAGGAACGGCGAACTCATCACGATAGACGCGGAGAAGCGGGAAATCACCTTGGGAATTTCCGCGAAAGAATTGAAGGCACGTCGCCAGGCATGGAAGCCGATGAAACCGCGTTACACGCGTGGCGTGCTGGCGAAATACGCCGCGCACGTCACCAGCGCGTCGGAAGGCGCGGTGACGGATAAGGATTTGAAGTTGTGACGCAACTTGCCACACCGAAATGTCTCGCTCGCTGAACGAATTAGTTTCGTGAGCCGGAACGTCCGAAGATACGGGAAAAAGTCGGTTTAAGCATTGCGTCAAAATCACTCCGTCGTATTTCGCGTGCTATGAAAGGATATTTCTCTTCAATTTTTGAAAATGGAACTCCGTGGACACAATACTGTTTCATTACTGCAATTCGCTCTTTGACATAACCGTCATCGTTTAATCCTAAACGGTTAATTGTGTTTTCGACACGATTACGAACGATTTTTGATGCAGCAGGATTGGGCTGAACACGAAACGTATAAAAATCCAACTGAAACCAATCGCTGTTAATTGCGAACGGGTCAACGACATCTAAAGAATCGTCTTTGCGCTGATTTAATTGGGAACGGCACAATCGAAAATTAGTCCATTCATAGGCAAATTCAGGGCAAATTGACTTGGGTAAAAAATGATCAACGGACGTATTGCGCGCTAACCGCGAATTATCTTTTCGCGCCGTCCAAGAAGCACAATACACACATATCCCGCCATACAAATTGTAAAGCTGGTCATGTGATAACATCCAAAATTCTTTAGACCTCCACTGGGCATTCGTCGGTTTCGGGTTAGAGGCCAAAAATGCCTTGCCTCGGCTTCGAACTCTGGCGTTAAAGTCAGTTGGTTCAGGATAGGCAGGAACTCTTATCATAGCTCGACGCCATGTTTGGCAGCAAATAACACCCAGCGCGGCCAGAAGTCATCATTTTCGGAAAGATTTTCGGCAAGTTCTTTCGTTGTTGATTCTATTTCATCTTTGGAAACGGTCTTGGCTTCTTGAAGTTTCAAAGCTTTTGAGACCACATTTTCTGCCGGCAAAGACCTAGCTTGTTTCAACTGAAATACTTCAGATGTAAGCCAAGATTCTATATTTCCTTGCACAGAAAAAGGCATTTCACGGAAGCAAACTTCGCCATTTATTTTTGAATCTAAATGAAAAAGTTTATCGCGTGATTGATCGAAAACCGTTTCGCATGAAGCAAGCACGAGTGGCGAGTGAGTCGCAACAATCAATTGAAGCGCAAGTTCGTTACTTAAATCGTCCACAATTCCCAAGATGGCGGGCAAAATAGTGCGCTGCCATTTGGGATGAAGGTGAGCTTCAAGTTCATCAATCAAAACCACCATTCGCGTTTCTGGAGAAGTGCCAGCCACGTCAGCTTGTATTTTGTGTTCATTCCACGCCCAAACAATTAAATATGCCATCGTGAGAATACGGCGAATTCCAGCAGATTCATTCACAATCGGAATTGTTCCATACCGATGAACCAGCGTGGGAATCTCGCGACGGTCATCAGGCATACGAACGGGTTCGCCAGGGATAAGGTCTCCAATGTCAGGCGGTGACATTCGTTTCAGAACTTTCTTAAAAATTTCAAATGGATATTTATCCGGCTTGTCCTGCCACTTTGTCCAATCTCTGATTAACCCTTCAATATGATCACCACCGTCCCACAACTGTTCGCGAGATAAAACCAACGCCAATGGCTTTGAACTGTCCGAACCTCGTTTATGAAATGCCGTCGGATCCCAAATTGCAAAAGAGCCATCAACTCGTGCATAGATGACAAGTCCAGCAACCGTGGGAGTTTTGCCCTGCCGAGGCCAAAGATTTTCTTTGGATTGGTATTTTACGCTGATTGGTTTCGAGAAATTTTTGCTCGCGATTTGAAATTTTATGTAGGCATCAAGCTTACCGCGCTGATCATGCGGAAGCGCGGCGCGGCCAGCCCATTCATTTGTTAAGGCCCACCATCCAATTTCTAATAAAAAGGTTTTCCCTAGCCCGTTATCGCCTGTAATGACATTGAGCCGTTCGCTCGGATTAAATTCAACGTGTTTGGCAGGCCCGATATGGCCTGTTTCCAAATAACTTAAAATCCCGCTTCGTTCCGACAGAGCATCGGGCGGCGCACTATACTTTTCCTGAATTTTTGACCACGCGACTGGCGTTTCCGAAAATGCTTGGTCTTCATTTAATTGAGATGAAATCGAATCATCGAATAAAACTTCAATCTCTTTTGAAGTGATAAAATATTCACTGACAAATTTTTTCACAATGTCAGCCCGCGTAATCTCTTCTGAAAACGGTTGGTGACGATTCAACCACACAGCCAAATGGAATAGGGGTATTTTTTTCTTTCTGGGAAGTTTTTTTGACAACGCCGAAACATATTCAGGAGTCCATCCCCAATCGTGAGAATTGTGCGTGTGATTGAATGCGCTATGGAAAGAACGCGTGTTAACGGATTGAAGTCCTTTTCCAGCATAATCAGGACGCAACCAATCTGCGCTGCGATCATTTTGCCTGAAAACCCGAAAAAACCATTGAGACGAAGGATTAAGGCGAAAATGCTTTTTTAGAAACTGGTCGGTTTCAGCATCAAGATGAAGCTTCTTGGTCTTACCGATAGGCAGTTGGTTCAATTTCGCAACGAGAAATGTGATGCCAAAAAATGTGTTGTAATCTTCGAGAAGCCGAAGAGATTCATTTATCTGATCAAAGCTGAAATATTTTTTCATAACAGTTTTGCCTGTAATCCTCTCATGCTAGTTGAAGTGTATTCGCAGAATTCAGGATTAAGCTCAATTCCAATAGCACTCCGGTTTGTTGCGTATGCGACTCTCATTGTCGTTCCGCTGCCGCTGAATGGGTCAAGAACAACACCATTTTTAGGACAGCCAATTTTCAAACATCGCTCGACCAATTCATCTGGGAATGGTGCTGTATCAAGAGTGCCATTGCCATTTGTTTTTATTCGCGGCGAAATAGTCCAAACATCTTCATCAAATTTTTGTTCAATAAGCGGATCGCGATTAAAAAAATATTTGCGCTGCTTCACGAACATAAACACAAATTCATAACTGCGTCTCGGACGATCAAGAACAGCTTCAGGAAGCCCTTTTTGCTTATGCCAGATGATGGGGCTGCGGAGAATCCATTTGTCCTGACACATTTTGTTAGCAACTCGCCACGGAATTCCAATAGTGGATTTGCGTTGCAAGTTAATTCCCAATCCTCCGCTTTTGTCCACAGCACGAAGGCCAAAGCGCCGTTTGGCGCTCTTGCGGTCTTTTCCTTGGGATTCTCCTTTTCCAGAATAATAGGTGTCTCCTAAATTCAAAAATAAAATTCCGTCGTCATGTAGCACTCGATAAATTTCCCTCATCACTTTTCTAATTGCGACGATATATTCATCAACGCTTTCTTCGAGTCCAATTTGGCCATCAACTCCATAGTCACGAAGCCAAAAATATGGCGGCGACGTGACAACACAATGAACAGATTTAGCTGGCAGTGTTTTCAAAACAGTCATCGCGTCGCCCTGAAACAACCGCCAAAAAATGTTGCCAACATACGCTTCGGCCAATGGCGGATACGTTATCTTTTTTTTGAACCGTGTCGTTTGCTTCACAATACACAAATAATGAGAAGTGTTTGCCGAGATGTCAAAGATTCATGCCAAAGAAAAAGCAGCCTCCGTTTCCGAAGGCCGCTTTGCGTTTGCCAATTTGATTTACGGATGCGGTGGTGCGGGTGGCGGGGTCGGGCTGGCGTGGCTCGCGGCGGCGTCCACAATGATGCGCGCGTTTTCGTAATTGCTAACGAAGGTCGCGTTGGTGATCTGGCTGGTGAGGTCGTCCATGACGGTCAAATCTTCATCGGCGGCGTCAAACTCGGCTTGCAAATTTCCGGTGACGGTTTTGCCAGCGGCGCGGGTGTCGCGCGGTTTGCTGATGAGCCGCGCGGACGATGCGCCAAGCGCAAAACCGACTTGCACAAAACAATTTCCTGATTAACGTATTCTTCATGAGCGCGGTTGAACTTGCGGTAAGAAAAGTTAAAAAGCTGTCGGCGCGTCAGGCCAATGAATTATTGGGCTGGCTGTCCGCACGGCAGCCGAATGGCATTGCGAAAACGCCCCGGACCACGCGGCGCAAAGCGGCCGCGCAACAGCGCATGAAAAAACTCAAGGCGTGGCATGACTCAATTCGTTTTACCACTGATTGGGAACCGCCCCGGATGCCGGATGATGATTCATTCAAACCCTTCCGATTTTGAACTTCGTGCTGGACACAAATGCGGTGAGCGAGACGGAGAAGCCGCGACCCAATCCCGGTTTCATGGCTTGGCATGATGTTCAAGACCCGGCCCAACTTTTCATCACCACCATCACGTTGGCCGAAGTGTGGCGCGGCTTTCACAGTCTGCCGCCGACCCACTCGGACTACGACAGCATCAAAAGATTCGCCACCGATCTGCCCCGGAAATATCGCGTGCTGAATTTTGACTCGCGTGCGGCGGCGATTTGGGGAGAACTCACCGCCCAAGCGAACGGGCCGCTGCCCCTGCGCGATTCATTCATCGCCGCCATCGTCCGCTCACGCGGCCAGCGCATCGTCACGCGCGACACCGCGCCCTTCGAGCGCATGGGCTGCAAAGTGGTTGATCCGTGGAAATGAATCGCGGTTGAGATTGATTGATCCGCCAAGTTCGCGGAGAATTATTCCACGAGTTGATTCGACGAATTTAATTTGAAAAGTTTTTCCCAAGTTGAACCACGTAGGCACGGCAACTTCGCTCCCGAAGGCGCCGTCGGAAAAATTTCCGGCAAGGAAGGTTTGCAATTCAGCGGACGCGCCCGCGTTTTCAATTCCGAAGAATCCGCGCTCGAAAAAATTCTCGACGGCTCAATCGTCAAAGGCGACGTCATTGTCATTCGCTACGAAGGGCCGCGCGGCGGACCCGGAATGCGCGAGATGCTTTCGCCCACGTCCGCGATCATGGGCAAGGGACTCGGCAAGGACGTGGCGCTCATCACCGACGGAAGATTTTCTGGAGGCAGTCACGGCTTCGTCGTCGGGCACATCACGCCGGAAGCCTACGCCGGCGGGACACTCGCGCTCGTGAAGAACGGGGACGCCATTACGATTGACGCCGAGAAACGCGAACTGACGCTCGAAGTCACCGGCAAAGAACTGAACGTCCGCCGCAAGGCGTGGAAGAAACCCGCGCCTCGCTACACGCGCGGCGTGCTGGCGAAGTATGCCGCGCACGTCACGAGCGCGTCATTTGGTGCGGTGACGGATAAGGATTTGAAGTTGTGATACTTCACGGAATAATAATTGAGCGATAAAATCGCTGCGGAAATTGAAAAATATTGCTTTCATTGAACTGAAAAGCATTGGTGTTGAATGTGTTTGTTAAAACAGGCGTCCAATTTAACAGATTGCTTGATACTTCAATAATTTGCTGTTGACCTAATGTTCCCCCAAAAAGAATTTGTGCTTCATTTTGATTTCCTGCACCGATAACAGAAATGTTAAGATTTATCGGCGGAGACGAGGTGACGTTCAAGGTAAAGTTTTGTGTTAAACCAGAACTGCTTTCGTGATAGTCACGAACACGCACTGTAAAATTGAATACGCCATTTGTGATTGGAGTTCCGGTGAGCGCTCCACTAAAAGAATCCAACGTGAGACCGGACGGCAAATTTCCGGCAGTAATGTCATAGTCATAAAATGGAATTCCACCACTTGCAACAAAAGAGCAATCAAAAGGAATTCCTACCGCTGCCGAAGGCAATGCGTTGCTTGGAAATAAAAACGGAGCAAATGCAGAAGAGGGTTGAAGGACATAGCCCACTTCTTGGGCACAGAGCAAGTCTATCTTCGTCATGGTCCACCGTTTGCGTGGAATATTACCGAAATATTCATAGCCAAATGCCCCCTGTCCGCTTTCCGGATCAATCACGCCCGTAAGGTGATCATCTGATGCATCAATTGGAACTGGTCCGCCGTAATAATTTGTGACGGCTGCGCTTGTAAAAGCACCGTTGGCAAGAGCGGTAGCAAAACCCGGATGTGCCTGATTGAAAATGAGCGCGTGGCCGATTTCGTGATGTGCGATGGAGTAAAAATCATTCGTCTGATTGCCTAAATTGCCAGTAGCAAGCCAATCATTGTCATTGGTTAAAAACAGCCAGCCAAGCGTGTTATAATTGCCGAGAATGTTGGCTTCGAAGCCACCTGACCGTTTCATGGTCAATGGCAGACCACCACTTGTTTGCACAGGCCCGGCATAGCTGCCTTCCCCGCCGGAAATATCTGTTGCATTGGTGATGCCATAGGCATAGAGCAGATAACCCGTGTAGTTGTTTGTATTTTTAAAATAGTAACCACCATCGTAATTATTCGACCAAATATAAGTTTTTTCGGTTCCGGCAGTAACAGGATCGAGATTCATGCCGGTAAAATAATAAGTCCAGTCATTCGCTGCTTGTGTGACCAGCATGCGGGCGGTGGAATTCGTAAAAAAACTGGTGATGTCACGATCAAAATTTGCCGTAACTACGAAGGCGTTTGTGCTATGAGTGTCCTCGTCAATGACTTGAATCGGCACCATGTTCGTCTGCTTTGCATTGTTGTCATCTTTGAACACGATTGTAAGTGTGTAAGTTCCATCCGGGCTGTTGTGTGCCGGAAAAATTGATAAACTTACTGGAATAGCCGTCGCATTTGTGAACGAAATAGTGGTGCTAGGACCGTTGGTGCTTACTTTGCTTGAACCGTCGAAATAAAGGCGTGCACCGTTAGCGGTGAGTTTAGCAGAGCCGGGGAGAATGGCGTTTGTAGGTGGCAGAATGTAAAGTTTAATGAGCGGATTTGCCATGTAGCCGTCCCAATCCACTAAAGTAATACCGTGCTCATTTAGCGAACGTCCGAAAATATCCTGAATCAACGTCTGTGCAGATAACGTCTAATTCTCTGTTTGGAAAACAACCAAAATCAAAATGAAAAATAATCGTCTCATCAATTATGGCCGTTCGCTAGACGGATCACGTCAAAATTATCCGACAAAATTTGCTTTTTACAAACCGCTTTACGCCGATAACTCGTCTTCGATATATTGCATTTTTTAATTAGAATTCCAACGATATTCTATCAATCAGCCCAGGGTTGGTCTGAGCGGGACAGGCGAGAAGCTTCCCTTGGGACATCCGTCCAAAATCATTTCCAACCCCAACGAGGTTACCTCCCCGTTCCCTCGCGCATGGATTCAACAAAAGAGGCGTAGCGACTTTCGGCAGAAAGCCGGATTATTTATTTTCTCGAAGGATGCGGCGCTCTGCCGAGACGCCGCTACGCCAGACTGAATGATTTTGCCCCGTTGGAGCAAACCGGCTATGCTTGCGTCGTGACTGCGGCCACGGCATTGAACAAACAGATTGAACGCTACCGCCAGATGACGGGCGAACAGCGGTTGAAGATCGCTTTGGACCTCCATGAAATGTCCTGCAACGTCACGCGCGCAGGAATCCGCCGGCAACATCCAGATGCGAATGAAAAAGAAGTTGAAGAATTTCTTCACGCTCGCCTCAAACTGGCCCGCGCCGCATGAATGAACAGGAATTGCTTGCAGATTGCCTGCGCCGATTGAACCGGACGGGCGTCACTTATTATCTTACGGGTTCGATGGCGAGCGAGATCAAACCTAAAAACACATGAACGGCTGGCGAAATACGCCGCGCACGTCACGAGCGCGTCGGAAGGCGTGGTGACGGACAGGGATTTGAAATTGTGAAAATCAGCGCGAAATTATTCACGGACGTTTCTTTGCCGGTGTGACTGAATTGGTATTTGAATGGTCGTTCGGAGCAGTCACTGCCGCGACGACAATATATCCCAGTAATCCACCGCCTACGGCACCGATAATAACTTCCTTGTTTCGTTTGCTGTATTTTTCGGAACGGGCGATGATTGCTTCCGGCGCATATTTGGCGTCAGAAACAAGATTCGTAGCTTCTTCCCTGTTTTTGAAGCGCAAAAATTCCGCCTTTGCCCGATAGCAGGTGCTGGTCCATGGGTTCGGTTCTTTTTCTTCAGTGATATTGATGATGTCAGCTCCCAACATGGTTCCTTCCCGACAAAAAATATCCAGGACATAAGCTTCATCGCAATCAGTAGATAAACCTGTATCGTAGGCGTGAATAGAGCCAAGCACTACGACATCATTGGTGGCATACTTCCAATTACAGCGAATGGCAATCGAATGTCTCGGCAAGTCTTTTGAAGTTTGTCCCGGAGGAAGTTGATAGCCTGTGCGGGTAATTCCCGCCGCACAACCTGAAGCCAGAATAGCGGCGCTGCATAGAACCATTGACCATGTTATTTTCATATAACCGTTGGGACATCCCGTTCATTTGTTGGCTCTGGGGTTGGCTGATCTTGATTTAGGAATAGAAACGGGATTGGCCTTGAGTTCCGCCGCCTTCAGTCCGTCGGGCGTCAAAGGAATTGCCGATGACACTAAATTGAAATTCAGATCGCGGGGAGCCAGCGTGAACATGTCGCCTGTCGCCGGGTCAACGATGAGTATCCCGATCGGCCCGCCGAAAATAATGTTCCCAAAATACCAGCCATCAATGGTGGATTTTATATGCGTTTCATATGAATAATAACCAGCCTGTTCAAAAACTATTTTATAGTCTTCACCTCTAAAATATCCGCTGGAGCGTTCCAGGGTAACGATGGCAGGGGTGGTCTGAACGCAAATTTCCCTGCCTGACTTGTTGGAAATTGTGACCTTTGCCCCTTCTGGATTTGAATTGATGTGAACGCTTTTGCTGCCGCCATCAATGATGGAGGCACACCCGGTAAAAAATAACGGGACGAAGAGTAACGACAGGATTTTTGTTTTCATGGAATTTCTGGATTTGAATATGAAAGGCTCGCTGCCGCCAGGCAAGCTCAAAAACTTTACGCTGAACTGAATTTTTATACGGTGCCCGTCTAAATTTGGGACAGTTGCGCCCAGCCGACTACGGATTTTCAAGGATTTAACCTGTTTGATTGCTGGCATAAAAAGTGCAGCGATCCAGCCGTGGACATCACGGCCAACAGATTGCATGATTGGGTGGAAACCGAGAAGCGGCGGAAACGGCGCGCAGATCGGCGCGATCATTTTTTCTACCGCGCGCGCGGCATTTTTTACTTCCTTCTGGTCGCGACCATTTTTGTTTTTGCCTTTAGTTATCACATGCAGATTCAAACCGCTGCCGCCGGAAGTCTGGCGCAGGTGATTAAAAAATCTTCGGCCACGGATAGTCTCCGCCAAAAATCGTTGAACTACGAAAAAGAAGTGGACGACATCGCAAAGTAGTTTCCACACCGTTCACACCGTCACGCTGAAACTCCGCCCGCAATATATTGTTCCATCTGCTCAATGGCAAAATTCTGCGCGGAAATGATCCAATTCACCAGGTCGCCGATGGAAACGAGACCGACGACGTGTCCGCCTTCCAGCACGGGCAGATGGCGCACGCGTTTTTCCGTCATCAACTTCATGCAATCCTCCACCGAATCATCCGGCGAAACTGTCGCGCAATTTTCCGAAACAATTTCAAACACCGTGGTCTCCTTCGAGGATTTGCCTTGCAACGCCACTTTGCGCGTGTAATCGCGCTCGGTAAAAATTCCATGCAACCGCCCGCCCGCCATGACGAGCAGCGCGCCGATATTTTTATCCGCCATCAATTTGATGGCTTCAAAGACCGTCGCCTCCGGCGCGACCGACCAAAGCGTGGAAGGTTTTTGATGAAGAATGGAGCTGATGGGAAAATTGGTTTTCATAGGCTTGATAAACTTATCCGCCTCATCAACGAATCTTGCAAGTAAAAGTTTTCAAATCTTTCGCGCGGAGAAATCCGCCCGCGCGCTTCACGGGCATTTATCGCTTAAATTGTTCAACCCTTCGTGCTCAATGGCAAAGCTCACGGATTTTTTTCCTTCAACCCGGATGATTTTTACCAGAAAAATAGTGTCGTAATCATTTCCCGGCCAGTCTGGGACCAGCGCCGGATTGCCGCCGTTATCTTTCAGCAGTTTTTTTGCAAACTCGTCGAGGAATCCATGTTCCCACGCGACAAAAACAGTGGCGTTTTGATATTTCTGCTTCCGAAGTTCTTTTTCAAGGCCTTTGATTTCCTCGTCGCCGAATTCTGTGTTGACGGGCAGGCCGCAGCGAATCGCCGTCGGCTCAATCGTCATCAGCGGACGGACATAATAGTATTTGTCGCCATCCACTTTTTGAGTGGGATTGGGCGCAAAGACAAATTGCGGCGCGCCATATTTTTTCAGCAGCACCTCCGGCAACGCCAGAGCGCGATTGAGACCGCGACAATTCAATTGCCCAAGACCGCCCGGCGGCTTTTCACCATGCCGGATGCAGACCAAAGTTTCCACCGTTGCGGTCGGGGAAATTCCCGGCGAAGAAATCGAAGCGGTCTGACCATTGGCGCAAACGAAACCTGCCAGCCCGACAAACAATGCAAAAATAAATTTCATATTTTTTTGTTCAACCAGTTGAATCAACTTAAGCCGGAAGCGCAAGGATTTTATTTTTTAACCAAAATTTGATTCATGTTGCCGCTACCATACTGTCCGCTTATTCCGCGCCGGATTCTGTTGTTCAAGCCACCGCCGATGCCGCTGGACTTACGCCGGTAGGATGTAGAAGCCGTCCGATTGAAATCGGAGATCAAAAAATAAAAACGCCGGAAGTCTTTAACTCCCGGCGGTTGCGGAAACACCCAGGCGACGGCCCGGCCAGTCTTTAATAGTTTTGTGCTCAAGGCTGGAACCATCGCCCGGTCGCGGAAGGAAACAGTCCAACCGCAAAAATCGAGAAGGCGGCGCGCCGGCCACTCATTGCGGCGCGACGACCTTATAGCTTAAGTAGCCATCATAGACACCGTTGCGCTCCATTCACTATATTGGGTGGAACCGCCCACCGCCCGGATGCGCGCATTATAGATTGTCCCCGACGTCAGGTTGGCCAGGACAATCCCTTTGGTATTGGGATAAATTCCCGCCTCCTGCCATGCGCCGTCACTGCCGCTGTATTGAAGCTGATACGCCTTGGCATTGGTCACCGCCTGCAGATAGACAAATAATTGTCCGCTCGTCGAATTATCCAGGGTGAACCCCGGCTGGGTCAATGGATACGGCGTAGTGTTGGTATTGACCACGTCAAAGCCGGAAGACAGTATCTGCGATAAAGTCAGCGTCGGCACGAGACTGGTGATATAGGCCGCCGTCTGGCGCAAAGCAGAGACCAGAGCTTCACGCGCTTCCTGTTGGGCCGCCGCCGTGCCGATGCCGCCCTGCCCCGCCGCAGTCATCGCATCTTGAAAGGCGGTTTGCAGCGCCGTCAGCGCCGCAATGGCCACCGGCAGGTTGGGGAACAACGCATTGTTTTTGAGGCAAACAATCGCCAGAATGGCGAAGTTGTTTAACTGCACGTTAGTATAGGTCGCAAAATTAAGTGCGACTCGGGTTATTTTTTTCATTTCTTTTTTAGCATCCCTATCAAAAAACGATGCCGCGCCGTCATGGTCTGGCTTATCGTAGCACAGGAAATACCTAGCAACGCTTGTGCCAACCTAAAACGCGGCGAAAATAAACCCTATTGCTTAACTACTCGCTCGCCGGGGCATAAAACAGCCTTGTTTTGACCCATTTTACTGTAATGATGAGGCATTTTACTGTAATGATGACTCAACTTACTGTAGTGATGAAGCATTTTACTGTAACTTTGACACAAAACACTGTAATGATGACTCAACTTACTGTAATGATGGAGCATTTTACTGCAATGATGACCCAACTTACTGTAACTTTGGATCAAAACGCTGTAATGATGGCTCAACTTACTGTAATGATGGAGCATTTTACTGTAACTTTGACTTAAAACACTGTAAGTTTGAAGCAAAACGCCGAAACGAAATGCCATTTCCGGCTTTTTATGGTCTAACTTGCGGAATTTTTTGACTTGGCTGTCTCATTTTTGGAACACAATGTCTAAAAATAAGACACATGAGACATTATTTTTTAGATCATCTCCGTCTGTTTCTCCGCTTTGCCTTCACGCTGCGCCTTGGCGAAGGGATTCAGTTGCGGCGGCGCTTCCACGCGCTCTTTGCCGCTCAACAATCCTTCAATCGTCAGGATTTGGATTTTGGGATAATCCTTGTCGTGCCAGAGTTTGGATTCGTAACGGCCAGCCGATTGAAGACGTAAAATGGAAATTTGGCTGGCAATTTTTGATGAAAACCGTAGAACTGAAATTGTTCGTTAAAAAAGTGATGTAGAACCAAAACAACTAAAGCATAATTTGCGGCTTCGGCTACTGTCTCGCAATTTCAAATGCGTGGATATTGCGCGCAAATCGTGAAATTCACGCGCCGCCCAACACAAAACCGCGAATTAATTGGCAAATTCCACTGGCATCACCGATGCTAAAGCCAGCCCTATGAAAGTCAAAGCCCTGATTCTGTTTCTGGCGTTGGCGGCGATGTTGCCGCTGACGGCGCAGGCACAAATCAACTACGCTGTTTCCGACACCAATACCGCTTATGTTGCCTATAGCCCTAATGCTTTCGGCAATATTGTTATTTCCAACAGGTTTGAAGGCTATCCAGTCACAAGCATCGGCGAAGAGGCATTCGAGGATTGCGGCAACCTGAAGAGTGTCGTCATTCCCAACAGCGTCACGAGCATCGGCGACGATGCGTTTTATGATTGTATAGGCCTGACAAGTGTCACCATACCCAATAGTGTCACGAACATTGCATGGCAACCGTTCTTTGGATGCTCTGCCTTGACGAATATAGTTATTGGTAATGGTATCACGAGTATCGGCCGGGCTGAGTTCTATAATTGCTACAGCCTAGCGAATATCACCATTGGCACTAATGTCACAAATATCGGTGCGGGGGCGTTCGTTGCTTGCACTAACCTGACAAGTATTATTATTCCCAATAGCGTCACCAATATTGATGGAGGAGCATTTGAGGATTGTTTTAGCCTGACAAATGTTACATTTCTGGGTAATTCGGTCACGTTGGGCAGTTATGTGTTTAGTGGCGACAACCATGTGACGATTTACTACTATTACGGCACGAGCGGATGGAGCGGGTTTTATTACGGATTTCGCACCGCGATGTTGGGTGTGGTGCCATTTACTTACTTTACCAACAGCGAAACTATTATCATCACCAGCTATACCGGCACGAACGACGCGGTGACGATAGGTCCTGTCATCAACGGCTTTCCCGTCACGGACATTGATTTCAATGATTTCACTGTGCCTCAAGAATATACTAATCTGACAAGTATCACTATTCCTGCCAGTGTCACAGGCATCGGCTCCGATGCGTTTTATGGATGCATCAACCTGACAAACGTTACTTTTTTGGGTAATGCTCCGAATTTGGGACAGGATGTGTTTAATGGCGACCTTGCGACGGTTTATTATTACTATGGCGCGAGTGGCTGGGGAACGAACTATGGAGGGTTGCCGGTGGTGGAACTGGACGTGCCATTCACTTACACGACCAACAATGATGTCATTACCATCACCGGCTATATTGGCACGGACAGGACGGTAACGATTGGCGCTCCTATCAATGACCATCCCGTTACGAGCGTCGGTGAAGGGGCGTTTATCGGCAGTGCTTTGACAAGTATCACGATAACCGCTAATATCACCAATATTGATGATGAAGCTTTTCAGAATTGCGCCGCCTTAACGGACATTACTTTTTTGGGAAATGCGCCAGTCTTGGGTGGAGCTAATGTGTTTGCGAATGACTCGGCAACGATATATTTTTATTACGGCACATGCGGCTGGGGCGCGATTTGGGGAGGGACAGCCTATGGAGGATTACCAACAGAGGTGTTAGATGCGCCTCTTGCCTACACTCTCAACAATAGCGCAGTCACTATTACTAGCTACAATGGCTCCGGCGGCGCGGTGATAATTCCCGATGCTATTGATGGCTACTTTGTTACCAGCATTGGCGAAGATGCATTCAAATATAATGACAGCTTGACAAGCATTGTCCTTCCCAACCATGTCACCTACATCGGATCTGCTGCGTTTCAACTTTGCGCCAGTTTGACGAGCGTGGCGATACCTAGCAGCGTCACCTACATCGGGGATATTGCATTTAACCTATGCAATCAACTGACGAATATCTTGGTGGATGCGGCTAATCCTACTTACAGCAGCACTAATGGTGTCTTGTTCGATAAGGCGCAGACCACCTTGATTCAATTTCCCGGAGGGCTTGGTGGCAATTATACCATTCCCAACAGCGTCACCAACCTCGGTGATTTTGCGTTCGCTAATTGCACCAGTCTGACAAGTGTGACGATACCCGATAGTGTTGCCAACATTGATTCTATTTCGTTTTACATCTGCACTAGCTTGACGAACATTACATTTCTGGGCAATGCACCGACTTTAGTAGTCGATAATTTCACTGTTTGGGGTGTCCCTACTAATGCAACGGTTTATTATTATTATGGCACGAGTGGCTGGGACACGACTTATGGCGGATTGTCGACGATAGAGTTGGCGTGGACGCCGCAAATTGTCGGCGGGGCAAGTGTGCAATCCAACAACTTTGGTTTCACCATCATTGGCACGAACGGAATGCCCTTTGTTGTGGAAGCCAGCACGAATCTGGTGGACTGGCAGCCGGTTTGGACGAATATCTTGTTCTCCGTCACAAATCTTGATGGGTATGTCACTTTCACCGATTCGCAGTGGACGAATTATCCCGCCCGCTTTTATCGGGCAAGGTAGAGCAAAAATGCGGAAGTAAAGATTTGGCTTGCAATTTTCTATGACGCTGCGAAAATCCGATCGTTCATCGAGAAGTTTCAAACAAATGAAATAAACCAAAACATAATTTGCGTAGCTTTTGGCTACGGACTCACTCAAGAAACCGCGAATTTCCAAAGTCTAGACAGCCAGCCGCCCAGGCGCGGCTTGGCGCGCTGTCTGGACAGGCGCTTCGCGGTGCCTTGAGTGAGGGTGCGTTAAGTTCGCGCCTTTTCGTTGCCGGCTCCGCAAGAAAGAAACCCAAATTATGAAAACAACCATCCGAAATTTAATGGCGGCAATAATACTTCTTGCCGCTTCACTTCAAACTCACGCGCAGGGGCTGCTTTATGACCAACAATCGGCCACGGGGCCAAATTCCCCGACTCCAAATGACTTTCTTAACATTCAAGAAGATCAACCACTGGTGCAAGCTTTTATTCCATCACTCTCGGCGATTGGATTTGTCCAGTTTGAGTTTTGGGACATAGCAAACAACGGCACAAATGGAGCGACGGTTTATGTGAATCTTTGGACTGGCTCACCAGACCTCAGGTCCGGGTTCAATTCGACATTACTCGGCTCAACTGCTCCCGTTTATATGCCCAACGGATTTGTGAATGATGGACTCGGATTTGCCGGAATAACCAATTTTTACTTTTCGACTCCCATTGCGTTAACTTCCGGCCAAACTTACTATCTTCAGCCGGTCGTTTTATCAGGAGATGACCCATGGGATATAGGAGTGCTTACCTATGACGCCTATCCCAATGGACAGGTATTTGAGGACGGCGATGGTTTCAGCTCAGAAGACTTCTGGTTTCGAGAAGGCGTTGTTCCAGAACCTTCTACTTTGGTTTTGATTGGATTGATCTGTCTTTTACTTTTCATCTTCAAACCCGCGCTGGTAAATGAAGTTTTTGCGTCATTCAATTGGCATCAGGCGTTTCCACGAACAACGAAGTCCCAGTTGAATTCTAAACGCAGTGGTGACAAGAATGTTTATTTCCCCTGCCTCAATTTTTTGAAGATTACGCGTGGCGATTTGAGCTTTTTCAGCCAGTTCCTCCTGTGTCAAGCCCTTCTGAACCCGTTCGCGGCGCACATTCGCGCCGAAAACCTTGATCCGCTTCCACTCTTTTTTGGAAATAGCCACGGCATATTACATCGCTTTTTATCCAAAAACATGAACGATACGTTATATCGTGAAATATTTTTAGATTTTTATTGCGTCGTTCGCGCGTTTGATTTAGAATCAGCCCTGAAATCAGCAGAAACATGATAAGTAACCTATGAAAAAGATAATCGGCGGTTTACTCGGCGCGGCGATGTTGATTGCCACTTCACTCCAAGCTCACGCGCAAGGCACGTTGATTTATGACCAGCAATCAACAATTCCACCGTCAACGTCAGGCGACTATCTTGATATTCAACCCGAAGCATTGACCCAATCATTCGTTCCAACACTTTCGGCGATTGGATTTGTCCAGTTTGAGTTTTGGGATATACCGAATAACGGCACCAATGGAGCAACAGTTTATGTAAATATTTTGGCTGGCTCGCCAAACATCAATTCAGCCACGTTGCTCGGCTCAACCACTGCGGTTTATATGCAAGAAGGATTCGGAGAGTTTTCTCCCGGAGTAACTAACTTCTACTTTTCAACTGCAATTACACTAACTCCCGGACAAACTTACTACCTTCAGCCAGTTGTTCAATCTGGTGACGATCCGTGGGATATATGGAATCCCGGGAACACTTATCCGAATGGTCAATTATATGGTAGTGGAGCATTTTTTCAACCTTCCACAGACTTGTGGTTTCGGGAAGGTGTTGTTCCAGAGCCTTCCATTTTGGCTTTAGTCGGGTTAAGTGCTCTTTTAGCTTTCGTCTTCAAACGGCGTTCCAAGCTGGTTGTTTTGTTATTGTTCACTATTCCAGTTCTATCTGTTCATGCATCAGATTCCATCGTTCAAGCCACCGCTGATGAAGCGGGACTTGCGCCGGTAACAGCCGCTTCCTTGCCCGAGGTTGGAACTTTTTGGGTGATGACGGACACCCTTGACGGCCTCATCGCGCTGCCTTATCCAGAGTTACCGTCCGATCTGTCAGAGCTACCTATCTATTCGGTAGTCGGCAACGAATTTATTGTAGATGACACTGGCGGCCAACTCTCGTCTTCTGCCAGCCGGATGAGCAGCGTGCAGGCGGCCTCTGCCGCGCAATCTCAAGCCGAAAGCATGGCAGATTTAATTGACCTGATACAAACTTCCACCAATGGCAGTAACCAATCATTTCAATCCAATTTTACTTCCATGCTGGACACCAATGGTTTGTGGTTGGAAGCCTCAAATGAGGATGGCTATATTGGGTTGCGCCTGCACAATCCAACAGGCGATAATTATCAATTGCTTTCCACTTCCAACCTGTCAGATACCAACTGGGACTTAGGGCAAATCTTACCCAACGCATACGGAAGCTATGCGGATTTCTCGCCTATTCCCATCACTAACTCAACGGCCTTTTTCAAGGTGCATCATGCCAACTTGGTGATGGAAATCTATAATGGCCAATATGCGATTGAGCCGAATCCCACCAACAGCGACCCGGGACAAATTGGCAGTTTTTACATTCAAAACGAAAGCGGGCAGACCAATGATGTGACGGTTTATTACAGCATCGGCGGCACGGCGCAAAACGGCATTGACTATTCCAATCTCACCGGCTTGGCCGTTATCACTAACGGTCCTGACTATGCGGAAATTGACATTAACCCGATTGACGATGGATTGAAGCCAGACCAAACAATTATTTTGACGTTGTTGCAAAACACAAACTATCTGATTGATCCTGCATACGTTTCAGCCACGAATATCCTCTACGCCAATCCCGAAGTGTATCCGACTGCTCGTGGCGATAATGAGCGAGGAATATGCCCGAATACATCATGGCCTTTTTACTTGCAAGGTCACGACTATCTCGAATTATCGTTGACTTTTTCTATTCTGACTTGGCCGGCACATGGCACATTAGACACCAACAATATGCCAGAAGTCATTTACACGCCCACGAATTGCTTTGAAGGTCAGGATAGTTTCACCTTCACGGCCAGCGACGGGCAATATACCTCCACGCCCGCCACCGTCACCCTGATCATTGCCGACCCCGTCTCTGCCTATTCGCCCACGCTGCAAACCTGTCGCGGCATGTCGAACAGTTTCTCACTGGGGGCGGATAACTGTAGCGAAACGTTGGGCTATGCCCTGCTCTCCAATCCGGCTTATGGCACTTTGAGCGGCACGGCGGCGAATCTCACCTATACCGCCACCGGCACAAACTACACCGGCACGGACAGCTTTAATTATGTTGTCTATAACGACTGCGGCGATACCGCCACCGGCACCGTCGCCGTCACCGTCGGCGATGTCCAGCTTTATCCCGATCCTCAAAACGTGATGACCGGAACCAATCAGCGGGTGGCCATCACCTTGAGCGCGGCGGACTATGATGACTGCACTGCGGACACCAATTATTACACTTACACCGTTACCGGCAATCCAACCAATGGTTATTTGACCGGCACGCCGCCCAATCTCACCTATACGAATAACGCCAATTACGAGGGCTTTGATTCATTTCAATTCAATGTCAGCGACGGCGTGTGGACTTCCAGCTACCCGGCCACCGTCAACATCTATGTCGTTGCAGGACCGATTCTGACCGCCGAGAGCGCCACTTGCTATCCCTTCGGGACAGCGGTGCAACTGGATTGGAGTCTGGATGACGCCGTGAGCAATATGGTGCAGCAGGAAGGATTGAGCATCAATGATTTCATCATCTACCGTTCCGCCAATCCCGGCGGCCCCTACACATCCATTGCCACCAATTATTACTACACCACCGATTGGATAAGTTATCAGGATGACAACGCCGTGGCCGGCCAGACCAATTATTATAGGGTGAACTTTGAATTCACCCCGTCCGGCGTCACCTATGGATCGCCTGATTCGAATAAAGCGGCGGTCGTGGGCCAAAATCCCGACGATTTGATTCCGCCCAACGCCTTTTGGAATGTGGCCACGAATCTGTCCGACCCGACCAAGGTGGTCAGATTGCAGGCGCCCTTTTCCAGCTATGGCACGAATCAATATCCCAATCTTTATCCCTTGCCGAATACTTATTGGCCGGTCGCCACGAACGGCGTCTATTCAACGTGGACGAATCACATCGCCTTGTATATTCCAAGCAATGTTGTGCTGTCGAACTTGCAATACTCCATCGCCATAGACAACGTATATTGGCTGTATGTCAACGGCGCCGATATTGGCACGGGAAACAATAATGGCGGGGATGCGGTTTGGTCCGCCTTTCAGGCTTTCCCGACGAATACACTGCATCAAGGAACGAACGACCTTGTCGTGGGGATTCAGGATTGGGGCGGTATAGATTATTTCTCCATGGTCGTCACCACCAACACCTGCGGATGGTAGGCGCAGTCATTGGGATTTGCTTTCCTTCAAAACCGATTTCTGGTTTGATGCACGCTCGCGCCGGATTGTCCGGCGCAAACTGTCTACTAATTATGGATACGTTACCAACTGTTTTACTAAAACCGGGCGAAGCCGACCGCATTGTCGCCGGCCATCCGTGGATTTATCACGGCGAAATTTTGCGCGTCACGCAACAACTCACGGACGGCGAACTCGTGCAGGTAAAAGACCATCGCCAAAGACTTCTCGGCGTCGGATTTTTTAATTCCAAATCCAAAATCATCGTGCGCGTTTTGTCGCCGGAACGGATCGAAGCAAACGAGAAATTTTTTGAAGAACGCATCCGCACCGCGCTTGCCGTCCGCCAAAAACATTTGCCCAACGCAACTTCGTTCCGCGTCGTGAATGCCGAGAGCGATTTTTTGAGCGGCCTCATCGTGGACAAATACGAAGATGTTTTGGTCGTGCAGATTTCTTCGCTCGGCATGGACCAGCGAAAATCGCAAATCGTCGCCGCGCTGCAAAAGATTTTTTCACCGCGCGCCATCATGGAACGCAGCGACGTCTCGTCGCGGAAATTTGAAGGGTTGCAGGAATCGAATGGCGTTTTGTCCGGCGATTTCAGCGGCAAAATTTCTGTCAACTTGAACGGTTTGAAATTTGAAACGGATTTGATCGGCGGCCACAAAACCGGAATGTATCTGGACCAGCAGGCGAATTATCAAGCCGTGTCGCAATTCGCCAAAGGCGCGCAAGTTTTGGATTGCTTCAGCTTTCTCGGCGGCTTCGGCTTGCACGCCGCGCGCGCGGGCGCGGCGCACGTTCACTTTTTGGATCAAAGCGCGGATGCGATTGAAGCTTCAAAACGCAACGCAACGACCAATGGCCTCGCGGAAAAATATTCGTTCGAGGCGATCAATGTTTTTGACTGGCTCAAAAATAATACTGCCGTCAAGCCGCACGAGCGCGTCATTCCGCGATTTGATTTAATCATTCTCGATCCGCCGTCGTTCACGCGCAATCGTGCTTCCGTTCCCGATGCGTTGCGCGGTTACAAGGAAATTCATCTACGCGCGCTGAAACTTTTGAAAGTCGGCGGCACGCTCGCGACATTTTGCTGTTCGCATCACGTCAACGCGGAATTGTTTCAGGATTCGTTGTTGTCCGCCGCGTTTGACACGCGAAGAATTTTGCGTCGTGTCGCAACCTACTCGCAAAGCCCTGACCATCCGATTATTCCAATGATTCCCGAAACGGAATACTTGAAGGGTTTTGCGTTTGAAGTGGTGCGATAAAAATCACCGACAATAAATGTGCCGCTTTCCAAAATGTCTTTTCACTCGTAGGTTCAGCGGCGCATGAACGGCGTCATTGAAATTTTTGTCGGATTATTGCTGGCCGTGGCGGTGCTGGCGCTCGTGGCGCGCAAACTCCACATCCCTTATCCCATCCTGTTTCTCATCGGCGGATTGTTGATCGGTCTTATTCCCAAGCTCCCGAAAGTCCGGCTCGATCCCGAACTGGTTTTTCTTTTTTTCCTGCCGCCGCTGCTTTTTCCGGCGGCGCTGTTCACTTCGTGGCGGGATTTTCGCGCGAACCTCCGTCCGATTTCGCTGCTCGCGGTCGGCCTCGTTTTGTTCACGACCGTGATCGTCGCGTGGCTGGCGCATTATTTCATGAAGCTGCCGCTCGCCGCCGGATTTGTTTTAGGCGCAATCATTTCGCCGCCCGACGCGATTGCGGCGACGGCGATTGCCGAGCGGCTGAACATTCCCCGCCGTATCGTCACGATTTTGGAAGGCGAAAGCCTCGTCAACGACGCGACCGCGCTGGTCGCTTATCGTTTCGCCGTGACCGCAGTCGTGACCGGCTCGTTTTCATTGCTGGGCGCGAGCGCACAATTTTTCATTGTAGGCATCGGCGGAATTCTCATCGGCCTCGCCGTCGGCTGGCTGGCCGTGTGGTTTCACAAACGCGTGGACGATCCGCCGATTGAGATCACCGTTTCGCTCCTGACACCATTTGTCGCTTATCTGCCCGCCGAACGGCTGGGCGTTTCCGGCGTGCTCGCGGTCGTGACGGCTGGCTTATATTTGGGCCGGCGGATGCCCGAAATCCTCACGTTCAAGACGCGGCTACAAGGCGGACCGGTCTGGGAAATGGTGGAATTTCTACTGAACGGTTTCGTTTTCATTCTCATCGGATTGCAATTGCCCGAAGTGTTGAAAGGGCTGCCTGAATCCGATTATTCGTTCGGCAAACTTGTGGATTACGCGCTGTTCATCAGTCTGGCCGCAATCATCATCCGCATGTTGTGGGTTTTTCCTTCCGCATTTCTGCCGCGCCTGCTGTTCAAAAAAATCCGCGAGAAAGACCCTTATCCGTCCTGGCGGCACGTCACCATTATTGGATGGACGGGAATGCGCGGAGTCGTTTCGCTCGCGGCGGCGCTCGCGCTGCCGCTGAATTTTCCCGAACGCGATTTGATTTTGTTCCTCACCTTCATGGTGATTCTGGCGACGCTCGTGTTGCAAGGCTTGAGCCTGCCGTTATTGATTCGCTGGCTCGGCGTTGAAGACGATGGCGCGGCCAGGAAAGAAGAGCTTGAAGCGCGTCTCAAAGCCAATCGCGCCGCCCTGAACCATCTTAACAAAATCGCCGAACGCGACCCGGCCAAAGCCGACGCGCTACAACGCCTGCGCATCGAATACGAAGACCACATTCGCCAGGTCGAAGGCGACGAACCCAAAAATGCCGGCACGCCGCTCCGCCGTTTTTCTTCCGAATACGAGCGTCTTTCGCTCGCAGCGCTTCAGGAAGAGCGCAAAACCATTCTTCAACTTCGCAACGAAAGCGTCATCAGCGACGAAGTTCTGCGCCGCATCCAGCGAGACATTGATCTGGCCGAAATCAGATTGTAGAACGGTTCATAACGGCAGGAAAAACTTTCTGGAAATTATTTCAACAACTCCCGCTGCCAGTTCATCAATTCCGGCGCGTGCTTGTCCCAATCGCGCGCCAAATCGCCGAGCGTCGCTTTGCTGGCGATGAGCGTCGGATCAATTTCCAGCGCGTGCGCGCGATGATTGCGAATTTTTTCCAGTTCGCGGTAACGGCGGAATTCTGCCTCGCTCCGACGATAAAATTTTTGCCGCAAAATTTCAGGATGCTTTTCGTGCGACAAGGCCAGTCCGGTTTTGATCGCGGCAAATAAACTGTCGCGGCGGCGCGGCGACATTCGCGGCGACAAAAAATTTTCGACGGAATGATTCGTCGCCGCCGCGCTGGCGATGTCCACGATTTTTTCGTGTGACAAAATAAAAAATGGCGGACGATTCGCGCGGATCGCCTCGTCTTCGCGCCATTGCCACAGTTCGCGCAAAACGGCCAGCGCCGCGCGACCCAGCGCGTGACTGCCCTTGACGCGCCAGACCGAGTCCAAATCCGTGACGTGCGGCTGCGTGCTTTCGTCAATCAGCCGCGCGCAACTTTCCTGATGCCACGCGAGCCGGTTTTTCGCCGCGAGTTCGGCTTTCAATTTGTCCGCGAGCGGTTTGAGATAATGCGTGTCGTTCCGCGCATAAATTTCCATGCGTTCGGTAAGCGGACGCCGCGCCCAATCCGCTTTCTGCGAGCCTTTGTCCAGTTTCACGCCGAGAAATTTTTCCACCAGCGCGCTCAAACCGAACTGCCGTTCGCCCAAAAGTCGCGCGGCCACCATCGTGTCGAAAATCGCCGACGGAATAAATTCATGATGCTTACGCAACAAACGCAAATCGTAATCTGCCGCGTGAAAAATCAATTCGTGCGCGTTGAAAACGTCGAACAGCGGATCAAGATTGAGCGGCGCGAGCGGGTCAACGAGCTTGTCCGCGCCGGCGATGCTGATTTGAATGAGGCAAACTTTTTCGGGATATGCGTGCAGACTGTCCGCCTCGGTGTCGAGTGCGAGCCACGGCGCGGCGCGAAGTTGCGGCAAAAACGCGGCAAGTTTTTCGTCAGTGTCAATCACGTCGCAGAATTTTTACCACAAAAGTCGCGCCGACACAAAGTTCAGAAAATGCTTTATGTCAATGAAGCGCTTCCACAAGCAGCAGCGTGAGCGCCAATGGCAAAAATGGTTTTTCCAGCAGTTTCACGGTTCGCGCCTGATGCCTCATAAATATCTGAAACGTCGTGGCTAGGGGTGATTTTCGGATAAGATGGTTTTGGGAAATTACTTTGCGGTTACGAACGGTGATGAATAATTTATTGCTTAACCGATGTTGCCAAGTCTTTTTCGTAAATAAAAAAAGCCGGGGTTTTTTGACCCCGGCCTATCTGGAAATTTCTGAAACGGTGAAACTTTTTATTTCAAGCCGTTGAGCGCGTGGGCGAGGCGGCCTTTTTTGCGATTGGCCGTGGCGCGGGAGATGGAGCCGGCTTTGACGGCTTTGTCATAAACGGAATGAACGCCGGGCAACGCTTTGGCGGCATCGGTTTTTTTATTGCCGGTCACCAGCGCGCGGTAATCTTTTTCCACATTGCGCAAGTTGGATTTGACGCTGCGATTGTGCTGATGTTTGCGTTCGTTGCTGCGGACCCGACGCGCGGCTGACTTGGTATTAGGCATAATTAAATTTCGTTTGCTTAAAGGCTGCGAATTTAACCAAATGTCATGGGATGTCAATGCCAAAACAGTTTTATACGGCTTTAATTTTGGTGCAATTATTGCTTCATTTAGGCACGATTAACATCCAATTTTCATTGGTTAAAGGCGATTAAAATGATGACTAAACGATTGAATATCTTGCACTTGGAAGACGAGCCGGACTTTGCCGAGCTTGTCCGAACGCTATTGGCACAAGATGGTTTGAACGCTGAAACTTTGCGGGCGGGTAATCGCGAGGAATTTATCCGCGCCGTGGAAGCCAAGCCGTTTGACCTCATCATTTCCGATTATCATCTGCCTTCTTTCACGGGTTTGGAAGCGTTGGCATTTGCCAAAAAAAAATGTCCGCACACGCCGTTCATTTTGGTTTCCGGCACGATTGGCGAACAGGCGGCGATTGAGAGCCTGAAGGCTGGCGCGACGGATTATGTTCTCAAGCAACGTCCCGACCGCTTGCCTTCCGCCGTGAAACGCGCGGTGCAGGAAGCCGAGGAGCACGCGCGGCTGCGTTCGGCGGAAACGGAACTGGTCCGCCGTGAAAAATATTTCCGCACGCTCACGGAAAATTTTTTGGACGTGCTCACCATTTTATCTCGCGATGGCCTGGTCACTTACAAAAGTCCATCCATCAAAAGTGTGCTGGGTTATGACGCCGAAGAATTGGTCGGGAAAAATATGTTCATCCACGTTCATCCCGACGACCTGGCGCACGCGCAAAAAGAATTCGACAATGCGCTGGCTGATCCGGGCCGGACGGTCACGCTTCAATTTCGTTACCGGCACAAAGATGGTTCGTGGCGGCATTTGGAAGCCATCGGGCAAAACCGGCTGGCCGATCCCGAAATCGGCGCCCTTGTCATCAACTCGCGCGACGTGACGGAACGCTGGCGGTCGGCGGAAGATTTGCGCGACAGCGAAAGGCAATATCGCCTGCTTTTCCAGACCAATCCAAATCCGATGTGGGTGTTTGATCTGGAAACCCTGGCGTTTCTGGAAGTCAATGAAGCCGCCATTTTGCATTATGGCTATGCGCGTGAAGAATTTCTGGCGATGACCATCATGGATATTCGTCCGCCGGAAAAAAACGGCCAGCACAAAAGCCTTAAAATCGAAACCGCCGGACAGGGGGTCATTTGGAAACAGCGCTGCAAAGGCGGCGATTTGATAGACGTGGAAATCGTATGGAGTCCAATGGCTTTTCGCAATCGTTTTGCCGCGCTGGCGATGGGCACGGATGTGACCGAACGCCGGCGGGTCGAGCATCGCAATGCGGTTTTTTCCACATTGAGCCATCGCTTGAGTTCGGCCACGACCGCCACCGAATCCGCGCGATTTATTTGCGAAGCGGCGGACGCGCTTTTTCAATGGGACGATTTCGCGCTGGATTTGTATTCCGCCGAGCGCGACGAAGTTTTTTCCTTGCTTAACATCACAACCGTCGAAGGACGGCGCGTGGAAATTCCGGCGTCGCTCCAACCCAAGACCGCCAATGCGCTCATCCGCCGCGTCATCACGCGTGGCCCGGAATTGCTTTCGTCGGTCGAAGAAATGGAGCAAGCCGCCGCCACGATGCTGGCGCCTATCCGCAAAGGCAAATCCGTTTTGGGCGTTTTGTTCATTCAAAATCATTCGCCCGGCTCCTACTCGAAGCGCGATTTGGAAATGCTCCAGACTTTGTCCGACCAATGCAGCGGCGCGCTCGAACGCGTCCGCGCCGAGGAACAATTGCGCGAGAGCCAGCGGCGCTTTCGCGATCTATTTGAAAATTCGCCCGATGCGATTTTTGTGGAAGACCTGGACGGCACGGTGCTGGATGTCAATTTGGCCGGCTGCGTGCTGCACGGCCTGACGCGCGAACAATTGATCGGAAAAAATTCTTTGAACGATCTTATCCCGGCGGCCCACCGCGAAAACGCCCGGCGCGATTTTCAAAAATTGACTTCCGGGGCTTTGTCATTGAGCGAAGGCGAAAGTTTGACCGTGGACGGAAAAATTACGCCGGTGGAAGTTCGCGCCGGCCGCATCGAATTCAGCGGCCAGCCCGCGCTGCTGCTGCATGTGCGCGACATCACCGAACGCCGCACCGCCGAAACCGCGCGGAAAAGTTCCGAGCTGCTTTTTCATTCCGTCTGGGAAAATTCCGTGGACGGCATGAGATTGACCGACGAAACCGGCGTGACCATCGCCGTCAATGGCGCATTTTGCAACCTGGTAAAAATGGAGGCTTCCGCCATGGAAGGCAAATCGTTTGCCATCATTTATGCCGGATCGGAAAAGCCGGCGGAGATGATTGAAATTCGTCATCAAAACTTTTTAAGACGCGAATTGCCGGCCAAGACCGAAAGGTCATATAATCTTCATAACGGTCATCAGGCCATGTTTGAAATGAGCCACTCGTTTGTGGAAGTTCCCGGCCAGCCGTTATTGATGTTGAGTTTGTTCCGTGATATTACGACCCAGCGGCGACTGGAGGAACAATTGCGCCAGTCGCAAAAAATGGAAGCCATCGGCCAGCTGGCCGGCGGCGTCGCCCATGATTTCAACAACATTCTTACGGTCATTCACGGCCATGCTTCCCTGCTCGGCTCATCGGATTTGGACGAGGCCTCGGCGCGTTCCGCCCAGCAAATTACCCAGGCTGCCGAGCGCGCCGCCGGGTTGACGCGGCAATTGCTCACCTTCAGCCGCCGCCAGCTCATCCAGCCCAAAAAATTGGATATGAACCGGATCGTCGGCAGGATGACCGACATGTTGGGACGGCTTTTGGGCGAGGACATTGCCCTGAAATTAAATTACAGCCAGTCGCTCGCGATCGTCGAAGCCGACGTCGGCATGATGGAACAAGTTTTATTGAACCTCGCCGTCAATGCCCGCGACGCCATGCCGCGCGGCGGACAATTGAGCGTGCGCATTTCCGTTGTCGAATTGAATGACTCGCCCCTTAACGGGCATCCCGAAGCGCGCCTGGGAAAATTTGTCTGCGTCAGCAAGACCGACACCGGCACCGGCATCGCGCCGGAAAATCTTTCGCACATCTTTGAACCTTTTTTTACCACCAAAGAAGTGGGCAAAGGCACCGGCCTCGGACTGGCCACAGTTTATGGCATCGTCAAACAACATCAGGGTTGGATCGAAGTCGAGAGCGCCCTCGGCAAAGGTAGCACCTTCCGCATTTTTATTCCTTACGCCGGTGAAGAGGCCGTTGAAACCGAAAGGCCCACGAGCCAGATCACCGTTCGCGGCGGCGTGGAAACCATTTTGCTGGTTGAAGATGAAAAACCCGTGCGCGAACTCGTCGCCCGCATTTTACAAAAATATGGCTATCAAGTTTTGCAGGCCGAAACCGGCGCCAAAGCCGTCGAAGTCTGGCGTGAAAAAAAGGACGGCATCCACTTACTTCTCACCGATCTCGTCATGCCCGAAAATATGAACGGACGCGAGCTGGCCGAAACTCTCTGGCGCGATCAACCTGAATTAAAAGTCATTTTCACCAGCGGTTACAGCGCCGACATCGTTGGCAAAGATTTCAAGCTTGAACCCGAAGTGAACTTTTTGCAAAAACCCTATCAGCCGCAAACGCTCGCGCTGACCGTGCGCCGTTGTCTGGATGGAAAAATAAATTAACTTCCGGCAATTCATTTTTTCATCCAGGCGAACTTGAATTTCTCTTCCATCTTCCAGCGTTCATCCCCTATTCTTTGCGCATGATTATCGCGCCATCATTGCTCGCCGGAAATCACGCCGCCTTCGGCAAAGACGCCGTGCGCACCTCCAAAGCCGGCGCCGACTGGCTGCATCTTGACATCATGGACGGCCATTTCGTTCCCAACATTTCCTTTGGCCCGCAAGTCGTCAAAGCGATTCGCCCGCTCACCAAAATATTTTTTGACGTTCACCTCATGTGTTCCAAGCCGGAAATTTTATTGGAACCTTTCGCCAAAGCCGGCGCGGATGAAATGATCATTCACGTCGAGTTGGGCGAACAAATTCCCGCGCTGATTTGGAAAATCAAATCGCTCGGCAAAAAAGTCGGCCTCGCCATCAATCCGCCCACGCCCATTTCTTTGGTCCAGCCGTTTTTGGACAAAATAGATTTGCTGCTCGTGATGACCGTCAATCCCGGCTTTGGCGGACAGGAATTTATTCACGAAACGCTTCCGAAAATCCAGCAGGCCGATGAATGGCGGCGCGAAAAAAAATTATCCTACCGCATCAGCGTGGACGGCGGCATCAATCATCAAACTGCCGCCGAATGCGCTCGCGCCGGGGCTGACACCTTCGTGGCCGGAACCAGCTTGTTTGGCGCGCGCAGCTTAAAATCCGCCGTGAAAAAAATGCGAAAAGTCGTCAACGAAGCCGATCCCGCGCTCGCAGACTTAAAAGTGTAAGCGCCGCGCAAATTAAGAGCGCAAAAAAACTGTTCGCGCGCTCACAAATTTCCCGCCGAATTTTCTCGCGCTGGTTTTTTTTCCATGATGCGCTATTTTCTTTCATGGCGCTTAAGGAGTATGCCCGAAAAAGAAATTTTGCGAAGACGGTCGAGCCGCGCGCGCAACTTTCAAAAAATAATTCCGGCCATCGTTTCGTGATCCAAAAACATGCCGCGTCCCGTTTGCATTACGATTTCCGGCTCGAGATGGACGGCGTTCTAAAATCGTGGGCCGTTCCCAAAGGCGTTCCCTTTGCGAAAGGTGAAAAACGCCTCGCTGTCGAGGTCGAAGATCATCCGGTTTCCTACATTGATTTTGAAGGCACGATTCCCAAGGGTCAATACGGTGGCGGCACGGTCATGGTTTGGGACCAAGGAACTTTTTCCACGGCGCACGAAAATCCGGCGCGCGAACTTGAATCGGGCAAACTTCATTTCACGCTGGCGGGAAAAAAACTTCACGGCGATTGGTATCTCGTCCGGCTGCGTGGCGGCAATCAATGGCTGCTCATCAAAGGCGGCGAAGGCTTGCGGCCGATCTCAAAAAAAATGGACGACACGTCGGCGCGTTCGGGGAAAACCATGAAAGAATTGTCGTCCAGCGATCAGGTCTGGCAATCCAAACCGCGCGAATCGGAAAATTCCTTCGGGGCAAAAATTCGCAAAAAAATTTCAAAAATTTCCACGCCGCCGCCAAAATTTATCGAGCCGATGAAAGCGCGACTGGCGGACGCGTCGCCGGAATCCGGCGATTGGATTTACGAAATCAAGTTTGACGGTTTTCGCGCACTGGCGTTCAAACGTGAAAACAAAATTGATTTGCTTTCGCGCAACGAAAAAGATTTTTCGGAAAAATTTCCCGAAGTCGCCGCCGCCATTGCCGAAGTGAAAGCGAAAGACGCAATCATTGATGGCGAGATTGTGGCGCTGGACAAAAAAGGCGTTTCTTCGTTCCAACTGCTTCAGGCATTTGAACTCGGGCAAAAGCGCCCGCCGCTATTTTTTTACGCTTTCGATTTATTGCAATTGAATGGAAAAGATTTGCGGCGGCTGCCTTTGACCGAGCGGAAGCTGGAATTGGAAAAATTGCTCAAAAATTCTTCGGGAACGGTTCGGTTTTCCGCTGCGCTGGGCGATGACGGAAAAAAATTATTGAAGCAGGCGGAAAAGCTCGGCCTCGAAGGTTTGATCGGAAAAAGAAAGGATTCAATTTACGAAGCGGGCCGGCGCAGCGGCGCGTGGATAAAACTCAAGCTGCATCGCGAACAGGAATTTGTCATCGGCGGTTTTTCCGATCCCGAAGGCAGCCGCGAACATTTTGGCGCGCTGTTGATCGGTTTTTACGAAAATAAAAAATTAAAATTCTGCGGCAAAGTTGGCACCGGTTTCAATTCCAAACTGCTCGGCAGTTTGCATTCGCAGTTCAAAAAAATTGCGCGTGACGATTGCTCGTTTGCGAATTTGCCGGAAAAACGCGCCGGACGTTTTGGCGCGGGCGTGACCAAAGCGGAGATGCGGCGCTGTCATTGGGTGGAACCGAAAATGGTCGCGCAAATAAAATTTTCCGAGTGGACGCGCGATGAAAAATTGCGGCAGCCGGTTTTTCTGGGATTGCGCGAGGATAAAAACGCGGGCGAAGTCGTTCGCGAAAAAGCTGGATTGTAGAAGACTTGCCTTACAAAAGCCCTTTTGAATGAGTAATTATCAAAATCATCCCCAATCCACCAATTCGAGGGCAACGCCATTATTTCTTTTTCAACTCCGCCTTCGTCGCCGCTTGCAACGCATCCAGTTCGTCCTGCAATTCCTCCTTGGTTTTTTTCTCCATCCGGTCAATGAACAAAATGCCGTTCAAATGATCCGCCTCGTGCTGCACCGCGCGCGCGAGCAGGCCGCCCGCGCGAAATTCAACCGGCTTGAATTTTTCGTTCAACGCCTTCACCTCCACAAATTCAGGCCGCGAAATCTCCGCGAAAATTTCCGGGAAACTCAAACAGCCTTCGCCGCCTTTGGCCGTTTCGCCGACCGGCTTGATTTCCGGGTTGATCAAAACCAGCGGCATGAAGTCGTTCACGTCGGCGGGTTTGCCTTTGAGTTCCAGCATGGATGGACGATCTTTCGCATCGCGCACGTCAATCACCGTCAATTGCAATGCGCGCCCGATTTGTTGCGCCGCCAGTCCCACGCCGTGACGCTCGCGCATCGTCTCAAACATTTCCGCGATGAGCTTTTTGATTTCCGGCGTCAAACTTTCAATGCGCGCGCCTTTCTGCCGCAGAACCGGATGACCATATTTTACAATTTCCAGAATCATTAAAATTCAATTTTAAGTAACCACCAAGACACCACGATCACCAAGAAAAACTTTGTGCTTTGATGTCTTGGTGGTTCAATTCTGCTTTACGCCAAGCAATTGCAAAAGCCGTTCCAATTCCCCGTCGCTAAAAAATGAAATTTCCACCGCGCCTTTGCCTTGCGCATAACGCAATTGCACCTTCGTCGCAAAAACTTCGCGCAACCGCGCCTCCAAATCCGCGACGTGCGGATCGCCGACCGGCGCGGCCACCCATTCCGGCTTCGCCGTTTGCCGCGAACCGCGCTTTTGCATTTTGGCGATCAAGCCTTCCGTCTGGCGCACGTTCAAACCTTCCTTGATGACGCGCTCGGCGGCGAGCCTCTGATTTTTTTCGTCCGCCAGGCCGAGGATCACTTTTGCGTGACCGACCGAAAGCCGTCCTTCGCGCACAAAATTCTGGATCGTCGTCGGCAATTTTATCAGCCGCAACGAATTGGCGACCGCCGCGCGGCTCTTGCCGACTTTCAACGCTATTTCTTCCTGCGTCAGTTGAAATTGTTCCGCGAGTTGCGCGTAGCCCTGCGCCTCTTCAATCGCATTCAGATTTTCGCGCTGAAGATTTTCGATGAGCGCCAGTTCAAGCACCGAGCGGTCATCGGCCTCGCGCGTGATGACCGGAACTTCCGGCAAATTCAAAAGTTGCGCCGCGCGCCAGCGCCGTTCGCCCGCGATCAATTCAAAAAATCCGTCGCGCTCGCGCACGATGAGCGGCTGGACAATCCCCTGCTCGCGAATCGAATCGGCCAGTTCGCGCAAGGATTCTTCGGAAAATTGTTTGCGCGGTTGCAGCGCGGACGCGCGAATTTTGTCCAGAGAAATTCGCTGGACGCGCTCGCGATTGTCCGGCGCGGGAGCCGGAATTGCAGATGATTGCAGCGCCACCACCGGCGCGGATTGTCCGAGCGGATTTCCGCCGAGCAACGCTCCGAGACCGCGACCCAAAGCAGGTTTCGACATGCGCGCAGGGTGTCGCAGCGCAAGGAAGTTGTCAATTTGAAGCGAAAATCAACTCGACAAAATCTTTGCGAAATGATTTAGTGAAAGTGTTCAGATGAAAACCTTGCTGCCAGCGGCAATGATTTTTTGCGGCCTGTTCAACACCGTTGAACCCGCGCTTGCCCAAACTTGGACGCAGACGAGCGCGCCAACGAACTATTGGACATCCGTTGCGTCATCGGCTGATGGGAAAATATTGGCAGCCGCAGTCGGAAATTTGGCAGGCGGCAGTTTCCCGATATACGTCTCGACTAATTCAGGAACTGACTGGACCTCAAACAACGCATCCCACGGCACTTGGCTTTCTATCGCATCGTCGGCTGATGGAACGAAATTGGTGGCAGTAGGGCTCAACGGGATTATTACTTCAACCAATTCAGGCACAACCTGGATAAAAACTAATGTGCCAAACAATTATTGGGAATCCGTCGCCTCATCAGCGGATGGAAGCAAGTTGATTGCGGGGACTTATGGCGCAATTTACACCTCAATGGATTCTGGAAACACTTGGACATCCAACAACATCGGTCTGGGAAATTGGACTTCAGTTGCCTCATCAGCAGATGGCATGAACTTATTTGCAAATGGGTTTAACCAGGATTACTCTGGGCCTCCGCCCTCCGCACTTTCGACCTCAACGAATGCCGGCGCGAACTGGACATATTTGACTAACGGGCCAAATTCGATTTCAGTCTGCTGTTCATGCGATGGAACTAAATTAGCGGCAGCTTATGGCAGGATTGTCACCTCGACAAATTCAGGATTAACTTGGCAGTTGACAAGCGCGCCTAACGCGGCCTTTTCCTGCATCGCGTCCTCAGCGGATGGAACAAGGTTGGTTGCAGCGTCGGGCGTTTTCCAGAGTCCCGGCCCCCATTTACACTTCGACAAACTCGGGAAATACATGGACTTCAAACAATGCGCCCAATCAAAAATGGTTTTCCGTCGCCTCATCAGCCGATGGAAGCAAATTAGTTGCGGTAGCTTATAACGGTGGAATCTGGACTTCGCAAACGACGCCCACGCCGCAATTAAATCTTACGCCTGCAACTGCCAATCTCAAACTTTCCTGGACTGTGCCCTCGACAAATTTTGTTTTGCAACAAAGTTCTGATCTGATTTCGTGGTCGAGCGTCACGGCCACACCAGCGCTCAATCTTACCAACCTGAACAACGAACTGATGCTTTCGCCATCCAACAGCAATGGTTTTTTCCGGCTTATTTCTAAATAAAAATTTCAGCTTTGCACTTTTAGTCGTTCGACTTTTAACCTTCCGCCGTGAGTCACAAAAGCGCCCGCATCGCCGCACTCGTGGCTTTACTTTCCGGCGGCTTGGATAAATCTTCATCCGGGATTTATGAGAGCCAAGTTGCATCCTGAAATTGTTTCCAAACTTCGCATCCTTACTATTCGCGACCAGCGCGTGCTGCTGGATACCGACTTGGCCCGGCTTTATGGCGTCGAAACCCGCGCCTTAAATCAGGCGGTGAAACGCAATCTTGATCGCTTCCCGGAAGAATTCGCATTTACCCTGACCCGTGAGGAAATTTTTAGCATATCACAAACTGTGACATCCTTGGCGGCGCTGAAATTTTCCAAGAGCGTCCAGGCGTTCACCGAGCACGGCGCGCTTCAGGCAGCGAGTGTCGTGAACAGCCCGGAGGCGGTGCAAATGAGCCTTTACGTCATCCGCGCTTTTGTGAAGATGCGCGAAGAACTCACCGCCAACGTGACTATCCTCAAGCGGCTGGCGGAGATTGACCGGACGCTGCTCCAGCATGATTCGGCGTTGCGGGATGTTTACCGAAAATTGTTGCCGTTGTTGCAACCACCACCCGAACCGCCAAAACGGCGAATCGGCTTCAACGCTGACAACCCGTGAGCCACAAAAGCGCGCGCATCGCCATCATGATCGAATCCTTTCAGGGTCGGGGACTCGACGCGCATTATTTTGGTTATTTCGATTGCTTCAATCGCCAGCTTTTTTACGAGGCGCACGACGTGCTCGAAAATTTGTGGCTGGCGGACAAGCACGGCGCGAATGGAAATTTTTACAAAGGACTCATCCAGCTCGCGGGCGCGTTTGTGCATCTGCAAAAAAACCGTCTGCGCCCGGCCGCCGCGCTGTTCAAACTCGCGCACACAAATCTTGAAAAATATCCGGCGGCGCATGAGCATTTGAATGTTTCCGCCGTTCTCGCCTTGATCGCCGACTGGCTGCGGCAATTGGAGCGCGGCGAATTTGAAATCAATCCGCTTTCGCCGGTCAACGTGCCGCAACTGGCGTTGCAAAAATAATCTTGCCATGAATAAAAAAAGAATTGTTCTCGCGGGTGGCAGCGGATTCATCGGCAGCGCGCTCTCGAAAGAATTGCTCGCGCGAAATTTTGAAATCGTCGTGCTGACGCGCTCGTCCACGGCAAGAACGGACGGCGCAATCGAAGCGGAATGGAACGGCGAACATCTGGGCGAATGGATAAAATTTTTGGACGGCGCGGAAGCCGTGATCAATCTTACAGGAAAAAATATCAATTGTCCGCACACGCCCGAAAATGTGCGCGAACTTGCGGCCTCGCGCGTCAATTCAGTTCGCGCCCTTGCGCTGGCTTTTGAACATGTCAAAAGTCCGCCGCGCGTCTGGGTTCAGGCCGGCGCGATTGGATTTTACGGCGACCGGAGAAATTTTTTGTGCGATGAAACGACTCCCAACGGCGCGGATAATCTCGCGGAAATTTGCCGGGATTGGGAAAATGCTTTTCAGGCGGCAAAATTGCCCAACGCGCGCAAAGTTTTATTGCGAATCGGTTTTGTGCTGGGTCGCGACGGCGGCGCGCTGCCGGTTTTGGAAAAATTGACCCGGCTTTTTCTCGGCGGCGCGGCGGGCAGCGGTCAGCAATTCATCAGTTGGATTCACCTTGCAGATTTGACGCGAATGTTCCTTGCCGGGATCGAGCGTGAAAATTTATCCGGCGCGTTCAACGCCGTCGCGCCGAATCCGGCGACGAACGCGGAATTCATGCGCGAATTGCGGCGCGCGTTGCATCGTCCGTGGAGTCCGCCCGCGCCGGAATTTGCCGTGAAACTGGGCGCGCGTTTGATGAAGAGCGAACCGTCGCTGGCGTTGGCCGGCGGTCGCGTCGCGCCGAAACATTTTCTGGAAACTGGATTTCAATTTCAATTTCCAGACTTGCGCAGCGCCTTGAAAAATCTTTACAAATAAATCGTGAGCGAGATTTCCAAAAAACGGGCGGAAGATTTTCTGAAAATCAGCGGCCAGTTCAAACTCGGCGCGCTGGTCACGGAAGCGTCGCATCCGGTCACGGCCAATTTGAGCGGCGTGGCAAAAAAGGACATTGTGGCCGCGCTGAAATTATTGTTCGACGTGGACGACGACGTGGTGAAAAAATTCCGCGAATTTTTGGAATCCGGTCGCGCGCACGAAATCAAGGACACGATTTTGCGCGCGCTAAAAAACGACGGGCGGATTTTTTTCACCGGCTGCGGTTCGACGGGGCGTTTGAGCATTTTGCTCGATTCCGTTTGGCGCAGTTTTTGGCGCACGCTCAAGGAATTGAACTGGCAAAATCGCACGTTCAGCGTCATGGCGGGCGGCGATTACGCGCTCATCAAATCGGTGGAAGGTTTTGAGGATTTCGCGGCGTTCGGCAAAAAGCAGATGGCGGACCTGGAAATTTCGGCGAGGGATATTGTTTTCGCGATCACCGAAGGCGGCGAAACTTCATTCGTGATCGGCACGGCGTGGGCGGGCGTCGAAGCGGGCGCGAAAGTTTATTTCATTTACAATAATCCCGATGAAATTCTTTGCGAACAGGTCGAACGCAGCCGCGAAATCATTCAGGATGCGCGCGTCGAAAAAATAAACCTGACGACCGGACCGATGGCGATTTCCGGCTCGACCCGGATGCAGGCGACTTCCATCCAGCTTTGCGTTTTGCTGACGGTTTTGGAAATGGTCGTGCGCGATTTGATCGGCTTGGAATGGGCGGACGTGCCGAAAATTTTTCTGGAAAAACTTTCCGAAATACAGGCGGCCTTGAAGTCGCCGGCAGTGCTGGAACCACTGGCAAAACTGGTCGCGTTGGAAGAATCGGCTTATCGTGGCGGACACAAAAATAATTATTTTGCCGACCGCCTGGGAATTGATGTTTTGACGGATACCACGGAACGTTCGCCGACGTTTTGCACGCCGCCGTTCCGAAAATTTGACGAGACGAGCGCGGCGGAATCGTGGGCGTATCTTTTTTTGCCGGACGATTGGACGGATTCCGCGTGGGAAAATATCTTGAAACGAAAACCGCGCTGCATTGAATGGAATGAGGAAGAAATTCGCAGGCTGTTTGCCGGCGAGCCATGGGCAAATCCGGGCGGCACCGAAGAAAAAATTTCGCGGACGCTGGAAACGGTGCGGAAAATCAGCTCGGCGGAATTGATGCGCTTCCGGATCGGCATCAACGGGGCGAGATTTCGCGCGCAAGGGCCCGGCGACAGCGCCATCGCGATTTTTTCGTCGTCGGATCGCGATTCATCCGTGAAATTTCTTTCCAAACAACTGGAGGCGGCGCGGGAAAAAGGATCGAAGACCGGTTTGATTTTTTTTGGAATTGATGCGTCCAACGAAGCGGACCGTTCGGCGGACATCGCGCTGTTTGTGCCCGTTCCCAAAACAGATTTTTTGTTGAATGGCGTGATGCGCGTAACGGCGAAACTGGTGATGAATGCGCTCTCGACTTGCACGATGGTGCGTTTGGGCCGGGTGATGGGCAACAGGATGATCCATGTCGTGCCGTCGAATCTGAAATTGATTGATCGCGCGACGCGCTACATTGAACGGCTCACGGATTTGAATTATGAGCAGGCAAATCATTTGCTGTTTGAAGTCATCGAATATGTTGAGCCGCGCATGAAAGCGGATCAGGCATATCCGGCGGTGGTGGAAATGGCCGTGTTGCGCGCGCGTGAAAAGTTGACAAATGAAGCAGCGGAAAAGAAATTGGCGGAAGCGCATTCCGCCGCAAATCTTTAGAACTTGTTTAATTGATTGAGCGCCTTCACTTGAGCCAGCAATGCTTTGCAGAAAACTTCTCATTAACACCCGGCTTCAGCCGGGTGCGAAAGGTGCGCGCAGAAAAAAACCGTTTAAACGGTTTTTTCTTGGGCACGTTCGTGGTTCACCGCGTTAAAACGCGGTGTTAATGAAATGATTTCTACAGAGCAAGCCCACAACTGCGGGCATGTTTTAATTTTCCGGGTTGGCGGCAAATCTTAATTTTCGCGTGGCGTAAGGTGGCGATAATTGAGGTTCAATTCGTCGAGCCGTTGCAGATGAATTTGCAACCGGCGCATGAAGTCGTCCCAATCGCGCGAATCTTTGGCCGACCACGCGACTTCCGCGAGCGCACACGCGCGGGGAAAAGTCATGTATTCCGCGTGCTTGAAATCGGGAATTTGTTCGGTCCATAAATTGCCCTGCGTGCCGAGAATGTAGGACTGCAAATTCGGCGGCAGATTGGTGGGCATGGGTTCAAAGGAATACATTTTACTCAAGGTCAGCGGCGCGCCCCACGCGGCGGCTTTCGGTTCGGCGGCGCGATTGGTGGACTGATAAAAATCAAAATAACAATAGGCCGTCGGCGTCATCACCACGTCGTGACCGGCGCTGGCGGCTTCTTTGGCGCCGCCGATCCAATCCATGACGGCGGCATTTTTGGGCAGACCGCCCTGCAAAATTTCGCTCCAGCCGATCATGGAATGTCCGTCCGCGTTGACAATTTTTTCAATCCGCCGGACAAACCAGCTTTGCAATTCCTGTTCGTTTTTCAAGCCTTCGCGTTTCATCAACGCCTGGCAATCCGGACTGTTGTGCCAGGTATCTTTCGGCACTTCATCGCCGCCGATGTGAATATATTTGCCGGGAAATAATTTTGCCACTTCACCCAAAATGTTCGCGAGAAACGTGAAGGTTTCCGGTTTGGCCGGATCGTAAATGCCGTTGAAAACGCCGGCGGTGGTTCCATTGGTGAACGGGCCGCCGGTGCAACTGTATTGCGGATACGCCGCCAGCGCGGCCGTCGCGTGGCCGGGCATTTCGATTTCCGGCACGATGGTGATGTGCCGCGCCGCCGCATATTTCACCACGTCGCGAATGTCGTCCTGCGTATAAAATCCGCCGTAACGTCCGTCCGGTCCGTAAGCGGTGGTGGAGTTGGATGGAAATCCAAAACCGACGCCGCTGCGCCACGCGCCGACGGAAGTGAGTTTGGGATATTTTTTGATTTGAATGCGCCAGCCTTGATCGTCCGTCAGGTGCCAGTGGAAAGTATTTAATTTATGCAACGCCATCGCGTCGAGCAGCGTTTCGACTTCTGACTTGTCAAAAAAATGGCGGCTGACGTCGAGCATAAATCCGCGCCATTTGAAACGCGGCCAGTCTTCAATTTGAACGCAGGGAATTTGCCACGCTGCCTCGCTCACGAGATTTGAGGAGAAAATTTCCGGCGGCAATAATTGAAACAAAGTTTGCACGCCGTAAAACAAACCAGCCTGCGTCGGCGCGCGGATTACGATAAAATTTGTGGCAACGGTGAGTTCGTAACCTTCAGGTCCGAGATTGGTATCGGCGTTTTTAGTGGTGAGCAAAATGCCGTTGGGAATGGCCGCGCCGCCAAAAAATTTCAAATGCGTTTTGAGCGGATAACCGGTGGACGGGCGCAAGCGTTCCGTCAAAAATTTCCCGGTCGCGCGCGAGCCATGATCCACATAGATGCGGGTGCTGGCGGTGAGATTAAACGTGCCAGCGTGCATCTCTACTTTTTGCGGCAACGGTATAACTGCCAAAGTATTTGGGCTGGCGGCAAACAGCGTGGCAGCAAACGACAGAAAAATTAGCCCGGCGATTTTAATTTTCATTTTATTTTTAGATTTCAAATGGGCGGTGTTGGAAAAATTTATTTTCGGCCTTCAAAATGTTCTTCAATTTCTTCCAAAGTTTTTCCTTTGGTTTCCGGCAGGAAAAACGTCGCGGTGACGAAATAAATCACGGTGAAGCCGGCGAACATGAAGAACATGGTGGAATAACCGTATTTGCCAACCGTCGGCAAAAAAACGGCGGCGATGGTGGTCGAGACGGCCTGGTTGATGAGCAGCGCGATGCTCATGCCGTTGGAGCGGATGCGCGTGGGCATCAATTCCGACAGCGCGAGCCAGACGCAGACGCCGGGGCCGACGGCAAAAAAAGCCATGAACACAAACAGGCAGATCGCGGTGAGCCAGCCGTTGCGTTCGCTGGGAACCGGGGTGATGAGCGCGTTCTCAATTTTCAACGGAGCTGTCCGCGCGGCGTCGAGATTCGCGAATGGATTGGAAAAAAAAGCGACGATTTTGTTCGCCGGCAGGCAATCGGCGCGGGTGATCTCAATGGGTTTGGCGGCGGGATCGTCCGAACGCGCCACGCTGGTGGCCGCGCGAAAATCGCCGTAGGAATAAATCACGATCAAGGTCGCGCGGCGGTCGCTGAAACTTTTTCCCGAGAGAAAATTCGTGGCGGCAGAAGCATTGAAATCAAGCGTGAGGGTTTGATTGGTCGTGACCAGGTTTTGAAAGGCGCTTTGGCAATCCACGCGCAATCTTTCGGTTTGATGAAAAATTAGGCCGGCGCAAACCAGCGAGACGATGATGCCCGCACTGCCGAGCGAGAGCAAAAATTTCCGGCCTTTGCGATCCACCAACGCAATCGCGCCAATGGTCATCAAAAAATTTACAACGGTCAAAATCAAATAACCGCTGTGCGCTTGTTGATCGCTCAAACCGGCCTGAATCAGAATCGTGGCATTGTAACCGATGATGGAATTGACGCCGGTAAGTTGGTTGCACGCGAGAATGATGCACGCCAGCACAAACGGAATGATATATTTGCGGCGCAGCAGGGATTCCTTGATTTTATCGCCGGTGGAAGTTTTGGCTTTTTCGGCGGCGATGGTTTCCGCCATTTCCTGCAATTCAATTTCCGCCTGCGCTTCGCTGCGTGAGCGGAGCAATGCGGCGCGGGCGGCATCTGTTTTTCCGCGTCGAAACAACCAGCGCGGTGATTCGGCGACCATGAAACCGCCGATGACAAATAAAATTCCCGGCGGCAGCGACACCCAAAAAATGCTGCGCCAGGCGTGATCCTTGAACGCGAAAAGTTTGGCGGCATTTCCAAGTTTGGCGACGGCATCAACGCGATTGCTGAAATACAAGCCGATGAGCGCGGCGATGACGATGCCGAAGGTCAACAGCCATTGAAAAACTCCCGTGCCCTTGCCGCGATTGGCCGCGCCCAGACATTCGGCCAGATACAGCGGCACGACCACGCCGATGAAGCCGGCGCTGATGCCTTGCAACAACCGTCCCAACACGAGCGCTTCATAGCCGTTGGCCAGCGCAATCATCGGAATGCTGACGACAAATAAAATGCCGCTCAACACCATCATTTTTTTGCGGCCAAAAAAATCAGCCAGCGCGCCGGCAAATAAAGTAGAGATCACGCTGCCCAGCAAAACGGCAGCGACGATGAAAGAAAGCTGGCCGGAATTCAATCGGGAAGTGGCTTCCAGATACGGCAGCGCGCCAGAAATAATTCCCACGTCCACGCCGTAAAGCAGTCCGCCCAAGCCAGCAACCAGGAGAAGAAAATGGTTGTAAGTTGTTTTATTGATGTTCGTAACGGTATTACTTTCCAACATATTTAGAAAATCTTAAACTCACGCATAAATAATCTAATCGAACCAGATAAAACTGTATCATTTAATTAAAGCCAATCCCAAAGTATCTAAATTAGATCAGGCTTTAAAAAGCCAAAACATAATGATCAAGGCGGTGTTTGGACACGATAAAAGCGTTGAGTTTGATTGGTCAACGCACCAAAATCCGTTATAAGCAGAGGTCCACCCGCTTCAGAAATATTAGTAATCAAGAGTGTGCTCCAAATGCTAAAGGTTAAATCTCCGGTCCATTGCACCCGATAAGAACCCAAGGCGATGCTTGGAAATTCCAAATTAATGTTTTTACCATTATTTTCAAGATTAATTTGGCCGGGAGTAGCGAGGGATTGCTTGACGGCTTGAAGTAATGGATCGGTTGTCCCGGGCGTGTAGTCTTGAGCTAACTCCCAAATCATGATGCCACCCAGTCCGTGATTTCGGGCATAACTAACTTTGGC
>Ga0207933_1000240_pt1 | contig 57458 bp, 42 predicted proteins | sample NGESurdeep092012_4_FD_184488 | JGI IMG/M metagenome (GOLD analysis project Ga0207933, IMG submission 184488) | Arctic peat soil microbial communities from Barrow, Alaska - NGEE Surface sample F53-3 deep-092012 (SPAdes) | ecosystem: Environmental > Terrestrial > Soil > Wetlands > Peat ...
TTTTCATAAAGCCTGCGCGCGCGTGCGTCGAGCAAAGCGTTCTTTTTGTAGCCTTCGGCATGTTTGGAGGCAAAATAATCCCCAAACATCTGTCCGGAAGAAGAAGGAAACTCTTTTCTGGCCGAGGATGTCGATTCGTCCGGCAGGCGGTCATTCATAGGTTTTCACTATATCGCGCCTGCGGATCCCCTGGCAGAGGCCCCGACCTCCGCGACGCGGTGACGGATATTGTCGCAGTGACTATTATCGCCAGTAGGGGCAGTCACATACCTGGGAACTGGTCGTTTGACTCAGCCCTGAATGGATGATCTTATGCGAACGGTTTTACTGGCAGCTTGCGCTCTCCTCTCTCCGATACTCAGTGCGCCCGCAGCCACGCAGTTGAAGGCCCCCGTGATCGAACCTCTCTCCCAGAAGGCGCCCGCCTTTCAGTATCGAAGCCTGGACGGCAAGGTACACAGACTAAGCGAACTCCGCGGCAAGGTCGTGGTGATCGACTTCTGGGGCACCTGGTGTGCAGGTTGTGTCGAAGAGATGCCGACAATCGAGCATCTATATAACAGCTACCGCTCCGACCCCGGGGTGGCCTTCGTCATCGTGTCCCAGCGCGACAGCGCGGATAAGGTCAAGGCGTTCGTCCAAAAAAACCACCTTGCGCTGCCAATCTATTACATCGGGTCGGATACGCCCGCCAAGCCACTGGCGCACGACGCGTGGCCTACAACCTACTTTGTGTCCCCGGATGGTGTCGTGCGGGGTATGTACTCCGGAGGCGGCGACTGGTCAGACCCCTCCGTGCGGAAATACATCGATCATCTGCAAGAGGAATATCCTTCGAGGCAATCGCGGTGAAGGAGTCTGCGGGATCGCGGTTTTCTCTCACTGAGAGGCAGGTACCGATTGGCTCTAACCAATTGACTTCTATGGTGGGCACAGCAGGATTCGAGCCTACGACTTCCATCGTGTGACAGGTGCCGGTGGGACCGTATCTTATTGAGGTCTACAGGTGGATCAGGCGAAGCGGCTGAAGGGACTTGAGCAGGGGAACGCGAAGCTGAAGCGCCTGGTGGTGAATCTAAGTCTGGATAGCCTTGTTTTGAAGGACTTCGCGTCGGAAAAGTTCAAGCCCTGAGCGAGGACGCATCGCAGCAGCTCATGCACAAAAGAAGCATGGGTTCACGGAGCACAGAGCGTGTCGTCTGGCCGACCAGCCTCGCGGCACGCAGCGCTATCGTGCGATATGACGTGAACACGAAGATGCACTCACGCAGGCGATCATCCAGCTTGCCAACCAATACGGCCATTACGAATATCACCGGATCTCGGCGTTGCCGCAGCGAGCCGACTGGCGGATGGGTAAGGATCGCGTGGAGCGTATCTGGCGTCGCGAGAGGCTGAAGGTTCCGCGGAAGCTGAGCTTCCGCGGAACGGGCCTCAGCGAAGACACACAATGTCGGCGTTGACGACTCGATTAATTTTTTACGGAATGAGCCGGTTTGCTAGACGCCTGAGAGAGATTTGCCGTTTTCTGTACATCACGAACGCCAGCAGGCCGAGACCGGTCGCTAGCAGAGGCATTGTGCCGGGCTCGGGCGTGGGGTTGACCTGGAAGCCGGTGGTGGCCAGGGTATCGAACGTTACCCCGTCAGCACCGCCGAGGATCTCGAAGGAGCCGGTGTAGGTCTGGAATACGAGGTCGGCGGGCAGGGTTACGGTGAAGAGCGCGCCGGTGTAGCTATCGCCGGGATCGAGGCTTAGAGGGAAGCTGAAGAAGTCGCTGTCGTCGAGTGTGAGCGGGCTGTCGATGGTGTAGTTGTCACTGTTGAGGAAGATCGGGGCGGCGTTGGTGCTCGGCGCGGAGACCGTTGCGTCGAAGGTGAGGGTTGAGCCGGGGGCTGCACTCTGCACGGGATTGCTGAGCGACAGGGTGAGTGTGTCGGCCAAGACTGGCGACGGCGCCAGCAGGAGCATTGCAGGAACAAACATTGTGAGAGAGAGAATTATCTTCCTGATCATCGTGGTCTCCTTGGTTCCTTAAGAGTTTCGTTTCCGGTTGAGGCTTAACCGTCCTGTCTTTTCTTATGGAAGAACGGCGCGGCTGCTGCCGCCAAAGCTTCCGCCGCTGTAGGTTCCAGTTAGGCGCTGGGCGACGGTCGATCCGGGCGCGCCGGCTGTGGCCGGGAAGCTGATTGTGGCTGTCGCTGTGCCGCCGGGCTGGATAATTCCCAACGATGCAGAAAGCGGCGAGCCGGAGGCCCTGCCGAGTGTGGCGGCTGTGAGTTGCGCGTTCTGCGCGGCGGCTGTGCCGCTGTTCTTCACGGTCACTATGGCCTGGTAGCTGCCGTCGGGTTGCCGGGTGAGCGAAGCGATCGATGTGAGCTGGACCGTCCCCGCGGATATGTTGATGTAGACCGGCGAAACACCGCTGGTAGAGGGAACGGCGGCGCTGTCGGAGACGGTGAAGCCGAAGAGATCGGAGCCTGTGTAGCCTGCAGCCGGCGTGTAGACGATGTTTGGCGGAACGCCGGTGAGCGTGCCGTGTTGCGGATTGCTCGCGATTGCGTAAGTGAGAGGATCACTGGCCGCGCAGCTCGCGCCCACCGATCCGACCAGGGCAATATTGGAAGCTCTGTCCTCGGTGGCGTTGACGCTTTGCGATGCGGCCGCGGGCGTGTCGCAGGTTGAAGTGACGACCGTCTGTCCTTTTGAGGTGATATGGGAGTCAGCTCCCGGGAGGTAGGTGGCCACAATAACCTGGTTGCCTAGCGCCGTAACTGGAACTGTTAAGGATGCGGCTCCAGTAGCGTCGAGAGTAGCCGGACCAAGGTTCTGTCCTGTGGTGCTGTCGGTAAAATCTACAGAACCGGCCGGGATCGCGCCGCCAGTAACCTGATCAGCAACCGTTGCTGTAAAGGTAAACGGTACACCCAACTGCTCAGAAGGAGCGCTCGATGTTAGCGTTGTCGTAGTCAGGCTGCTCATCCGGAGAAGAACGATGCCGTCGCGGTCCTGGAGCGTAAGGTTACTCGTCACAACCGAACCGTCGTTCGGGTCGTTCGTGATATCAGGATCATTGCCCTGGAAGTGCTTCCAGATGCCAGGGCCACCCAGATCATTATTGATGTCGAGGGTTACCGCGCCATTGCCCTTGGGGTTCACAATCGCAATGCCGTTCTGGAACTCGCGAGCCCAAACACCACCAGGCAGCCCATAGCCCCCGACGGTGGCGATATATGGGTCGTTTTCAGAAATCCCGACATTGTTTCCATAGGCCCAGCGCGGCAAGCGCTGAACTGCGCCGTTCGCATCGTCGGTCGGTTGACCGAGATAGCCCGTGCCAATGCCGCCGGCATCATATTCTTCCCACCAGTACTTGGGGTTGTTGAATACGGTAGTCGGACTTGGATAACCTGGACTCCCTGGGATATACCCGGGGCCGATGTGGTCCGGAGCGACTTCGCCATCATAATAGCCGTCGTTCATCAGCGCCATAGTGATTCCGTAACGTATGGCCTGACCGGGCGCGGAGTCATACACGTCGGAACCGTTCGGATGGAGGGATTCCTGGTTGAATATCTCCACCTTGGGGCTGGCCATCATGTCCATGAGGTCCATGTACTGGTGAATGGCAGCGTTGAATCCTCGATAGGTCTCATAGGAGTAGGAGGCGCCGACTACGGCTTCGTCCACGCCGCCTTCAAATTGCTGATAGAGCGAGCCGATAGCTGTTGGATCCGCCGGTGCATTCCCAGTCCCAATTGGTGAACCAGGTGTACTCCCCAAATAGGATGCATTTACCCAGTTGCCGTTATTGCAGATTGCCATCTTGGTGTTGCCCGCTGCTGAGCTGAGCGAATGGAGTGTGTGAGCAAACTCCGCATTGCTTAGTTGGTAGCTGGCGATAACGTCGGGATTCGTAATGAAGACACTGCCAGGTTTTGCCGTGGTCTCGCTCGAGTCAGGCGCTCCATTGCGCAACCAATCGCCGGATTGGAGCGGACCATACCAGCAATTGTCCAGGAAGATTCCGTCCAGGTTGGCCGAGGAATTCTGTCGAGCCTGCGAGGGCTTCTGATACGCCCCGCTCGCATTGGGAAACGCCGACATATCTCCATCGATCCACTCATGGTAGACGTAGTTGCCTGCCGCCATGTACGGGTAGCCAAACGTGGAGTCAGGCTGCACATGGTGGGTAATATTCCAGACCCAGACGGTCGAGTTGCCCGTGCCCGAGCCCGCGCTAATGACCTCAGGTCCGGGGAGGCCGTTCGCCTGGGCGGCGCCCTTGTTATAGAGCCACCAGTTGTTTTTACTTATGAGGGCGCTAAAGTGCGGATAGTTGTTGTTGGAATTGAGTGTTAAGGTAGTTGTGCCTGTTAAACCGAAGTTGTTTGTGCCGTCCAACCAGCCGCCGCTGGGGCCGGTGGAACCGGCGAGGCCAAACGTTGCATATTTGCCTTCCATCTCAACATACTGAAAAACCTTGGTGCCGCCCGGCGCTGTCGATGCGGCATGGATGCCGTCAACAACAAGCGAGCGCGTCCGGGTTGAGCCGTAGGTGTTGATCCAGGAGCCCGAGGCGGCCGTGCGCCAATTGCCGCCGCCCCAGCTCTCGGAGTTAGCGCCTAGGATGACGACATTGAACTTTCCCAGGATGGGCCAGTCAACCGGGGACATATACGCGTCACCGCCTATATAGATCATGCCAAGCCGCGGAAACGGCGGGGCATAGTTCGCGTACGGGCTGACATACGGCGTCGCGGTCTGCGCATAACTCGTCAGAGCCATGAACAGGATGCCAAGAGCGAGAACTATACTGCTGCATCGTGCAACACTTACTCGTTCCATTTTCTGATACCTCTCCGTGTCGAATGAGTTGCGACGGCTCTTAATACAAATCCGCTAGTGCGAAGAAACGACGTCCAAAAAGACTCTGCGGAAACCCAGAGTAGATAGCCCGTTAACAAACATCCCTAACTGCCAACACCCAGCGGTCCAGGGTTCTAGCGCGCCTTGGTCTGAGCTGCACCTTTCGAATTGTTGACCGGTTGGCCAAGATAGCCCTGGTCATGCGAATTCTGCGCATAGCTCGACAGAGGCTCGGTAACCGCCTCCAGACGGAGATCGCGTGAAGACGCTCCTACATGCAGCTTTCGTGGCCCCTCTGTGCGAACCCAGCGGCCTGCTTCTGTGGACCAATACTCGAGAGAGCGACTCGGAACGTGAAGAGTGAGAACCTTGGTTTCACCGACCTTCAAATGAATGCGATCAAACGCCACGAGGGCGCGGACGGCGAATTGGGCTGAATGGTCCTGAGGTTTTTCGGGTGCGTCCAGATAGACTTGCGGCACCTCGTCACTCGCCACATCACCGCTGTTGCGGAGACGAAAGCTCACATCAAGGCCGGCGTCTTTGGCGTTCTCTATCTTCAGCCCGGAGTATTCGAACTTCGTATAGGAAAGGCCAAATCCGAAGGGGAACATCGGCTCGATCTTCTGAGCATCAAACCAGCGATAACCGACAAAAATTCCCTCGGAAAACGTTGTTTTACCACCAACACCATCGGAAGTGCGCTCAGGGTGCGCAGGATCATGGGAAACGTATTGATTCAGCCGTTCGGCCCACGTAAAAGGCAAGCGTCCCGCCGGGCTGGTGCGGCCCAGGAGAACATTTGCAGTAGCAGCGCCGCCTGCGTCGCCCGGATACCACATTTCGAGCACGGCTTTCACCTGTTTCAGCCACGGAAGCGCAATCGGCTGAGAATTGTTGAGCACGACAACCGTATTGGGATTGATTTTTGTGATCGCATTGATCAATTGATTCTGGTCGCCAGGCAGATCGTAATCAGGACGCCCCCTGGCCCAGGCAAAGACGACGACCTTTTTCGCCTGACGTGCGGCATCAAGCGCGGCCTGGTAGTCGTGCTCCCGCGCGGCAGGAGGCATCCAGTTGAGCCGGATCTGGACGGGCCGGCCCGACCCATCGCCCTTTTCAGTTAACACGAGAGAATGGGAACCCTTCGTGAGGTGCACAGCCCGTCGCACATCGTCGAGGTTATCTGTAGTTGGTAGGACGTTATCCTCTGCGGGTTGGACGAAATCTCCGTGTTGGAAGAGGCCCGCGCTGCTACCAGCCGGCATGTCATCGATTGTGAGCTGGGCCGAGCAGCCTAGCAGTTGCGTATAAATCCAGTAGACTCCCGTCTCCGGAATTTCGAGCGTGCCGCGCCATGTAAAGCTGCTTCCCGCAGGGAGTGCATGTCCACTCTCAATCGTGAAGTCCACTGTCGGATCAATAGCTTCGGGGTTTTTTTGGCCATCTTCCCGCACGATCCCCGGCTGGCCTGAATGGAACAACAGCGAGGCCGGAATCGGAGTGCCAGTCATGTCGTCGGCAACTGCATAGAGAATGTGCCGGTCAGGGACGTTTTGCGTGGCTTCTTTCAGCGCAGCGAGTGGGCTTGGTTCGCGACCGGGAATGCCCAGCGCCTTTTCCATCGAGAGGCCGATGGTAATAGTCTGCCCCGCACCCGGTCCGATGATCGCCAACGACTTCAGGTCATCTGTAGTTATCGGCAAGGCCCGGTCCTCGTTCTTCAACAGAACCGCCGCGTCCTCTGAGGTTTTTTCGATAATCTTTATATCCTCATCGAAAGGTACGGGAGTGATGTCGTGCCTCGCCTTGCCGTCAAGCCAGCCAAAGCGGTCCTCCTCAAGTAAGATTCGTCCCGCGGCTTCTGTAATGCGCTCTGGTTCCACCTGACCTGCTTTCACGGCGGCCAGCATGCCATGCGGCTCTTCATAGTGACGATGTCCGATGTACAAGCGCGGAGACTCCTCGGGAGTGCGAGCCGGCCAGGCGTATGCCTCATAGGACTTGCTTTTCTCGTCGTCCTCCGGAGGGGGCGGCGGTAGAGGTTCGGACACGGGACAAAAGAAGCAGGGCTTGTTATCGGCTGTGTAGCCCGCCATTTCCAAGTCAAGGCCGTCGTTAATAAACGTGGGTGCGTGATTCGCGCCCCAATCGGAAACCACAAAACCTCTAAATCCAATTTCCTGCTTCAATAGTTTTTGGAGCGTGTCAGGATTACCGCATGCAAAAGCCCCATTCACCTTGTTGTAGGAGCACATAATCGACGCGACGCCTGCCTTTACGGCATCGGCAAACGGCGCTGCATAAATCTCGTGCAACGCCTGTTGACCCACCACTACATCACCACCTCCGTTGTAAGCGACGTAATGCTTGGCCTCAGCCATCACTCCCTGGCTTTGAATGCCTTGGACTTGAGCAGCTCCGATCGCACCAACGAGGAACGGATCCTCTCCGAAAAGGTCATAGGAGCGCGACCAGACCGCATCGCGCATGATGTTAATGAACGGCTGCAAACTGATATTCACTCCAGCGGCTGCGGCATCGCGCCCAATCACGACCCCGTTTAAACGCGCGTCTTGGCGGCTGAAGGTCGCTCCTAAACCCATTGTGCCCGTTGGTGCCGTAGACGGTTGGCGGGTCAGCACGCCTGGGGGACCGTCGGCCAATCGTAGCCATGGAATGCCTAGTTTCGGATCTCCCGCCATATAGCCAGCCTGGCCCTGTGATTCCTCGGGAGGATCTTTCTCGCCGTGAATGAGGGCGATTTTCTGAGTAAGAGTCATCTCGGAGAGCAGCTTGTCGACTCTTCCATTGCCGGTGACCACGGGTATTCGATCGCTAGCGCGATGCTGAGCGTTGGAGGCATGGACGGAGGTCATGGCGCAAGCAGCCAGGATCAAAAAAGCCCCGGCGAGCGAGGCAGACCATGTAGGAGGACGTAGAGCACGCATAAATTTTTCTGCGATCAAGAAAGTGAGATTGACAATAGCTCAAATGAATAGCGACGCTGGTTTAATCCAAACATTAATAAACGTGGACAGGCCTGAGCGCACTAATTCACAGCGAAGCGATCAAGACATGCGAGGCGTCGAGACATATTGGAACGCGGCGGCATCGAATTCGATGCCGCCGCGTGGTTAGTTAGAAGTGGAGCTTGGCGGCCAACTGAACTGTTCTGCCGTAGGGGAGGAGAGTGCTGGAGACCCGTCCGAAGTTGGACGATCCCACCGTCTGACCTGGGGACCCGAAGTCAGGGTGGTTGAAGAGGTTGAAGAACTCACCGCGTAGTTCGAACTTAGTGCTTTCGCCATAGATCTTCCAATTCTTGCCAAGCGTCAGATCGTCATTGATCAGGCCGCCGTACTTCAACGCCGCCGGGTTGCGTACGACATTGCCCCGCGTTCCATACGCCGGCACTTCAAATGCAGCAGTATTGAACCACTGCGCCGGGGTCTGGTGAGCGATATGCGAACTGGCGACCTGATTCGGAAATTGCGATTGGCGTCCAAAAATGGTGCCGACGTTCTCGTTATCGCCCGAGATATAGACAGAGAACGGCAAGCCGCTGTGGGCGCTCAAGATGTCGGAGAGTTCCCAGCCGGAGACAATGCCATTCACAAGGCGATAACGTGTATGTCCGGGAATGTTCCAGGTGCCTGTCATCGAAAGAATATTAGTTATGTCGAAGCCGGCGAGTCCCCGATTGATGCGGCCGTTCCAGCGCGTCGGGTTCTCCGTAGCCGTGCCAAAGATGTTACCGCTGGAAAGGTTATCGACCTGGTCAATGTTTTTAGACCACGTATAGGCCACCAGGTAACTCAGCCCATGCGAATACTGACGCTGCACCCGAGCGGCGAGAGCGTTGTACGAGGAGTTGTACTCGTTGTAGCCGTTGAGAACATAGGGCGACCTTGCGGGAAACCTTGCGGTCTGGCGATTGTTCGGATCGGGGCTCGGCGTTGGCGCGAGATTGTCAATCATCTGAGCCGTCAGTTTCGTGCCCTTTGAGCCGAAGTAGGCCACTTCGACGCCCAGAGACTGGCCGAACTGCTTCTGAACGGAGAGGGTCCACTCCGATACATAGGGCGTACGCGAGGTTGCCGGATCGACGTTCAGGCACTGGCTGCAGCCGGTCGTCGTTGGACTGCCGACGGGATCGCCGAAGTTCTTGAATGGGTCCGGCAACTGCGCGTCTATGGCGGTCTTATTCAGGCCGGAAATGGATTGCGGCGAAGAGAATGGCCAATTGCCTGCCGCGCTCTGCGAAGCCTGAATATAGTTCGAACCGAAGCTGTCGTAGAAGACGCCCGCGGAGGAACGCACGACGATCGTTGGCGTGACCTGGTACGCGAACCCGAAGCGGGGAGCAAAGTTGTTGCGGTCCGGCGTAATGCCGCCCTTGCGAATCGTGGCAGCCTCTCCGGTAATAGGATTCTTCTGATCGAAGACGTATGTACCTTTTTCGTAGTAGTACGTTCCCAGGCCGTGGGAGTTGACCGGCGGAGCGTTATAGTCATAACGAAGGCCGCCGTTCAGAGTCAGCCGGCCGTTGCGCCATGTATCCTGAAGGTAAAACCCATAGCCATAGGTCGATTGATCAACAACAGCGCCGCCCAACTGGCGGTTCGCCGAATCCGGCAGCCCTAAGAGGAAGCTTGCGAAAGCATTTCCGGTAGACCCCTGCAGGGTGGGAATCGAGGCGACAAGGTCACCGGTTTGATTTCTGAGGAAGCTGAGGGACGTGCTCGCAAGACTGCCCTGCACCTCATGCGTATGCACGATAGCTCCGCCTAAGCTGATGGCATGTCGTCCAGCTATTTTTTGCACGTCCACAATGCCGGAGTGCTGGAAGACAGGTCCGATCGTCGTATCGCTGGCTGGGATTCCGGTATAGCTGTCGAAGCTGATGGGAGGAAGAATCTCCGATCCCAGGAAGGTAGGAAATACGGCGCCAAGACCGCTGGACTGCGCCAGGCCCGCGGGACTCGTGTTGCCGACGAAGTAGTTGACACCAGTGACGCCATAACGAGCCGTCACGACGAGGGTTTGGGTTGGCACGTACGTGTCGCTGGCTACCGCGTTGACGAGCTTGTCGGTAGTGTGCCCATTGATTCCAGGAAGACCCACAGAGTCATTTGGGTTGTTGGCACCCGTATACCGGGCGAAGAAGCTATGCTTTTCGCCGAACTGATGATCGACACGTGCATCCCACTGGTTGCCGTTGGTGTGCGTGCCCGCAGTATTGATCCAATTACTGCTGTTACCCGGAAAGGAATAATTTGGCTTAGGATAGTAGTTGGCGATTGCTGCTGCAGACGTGCTGATCATGTTCGACGGGATCTTGTTATCGTCGAACGGCTTTCGGGTATAGGTTCCCGTGACCAGATCCGGCGTGGCAACGGGGTTGTAGATGAGGGCGCAGAACGGCTTTCCCCCAGAATCCAGAACAACCTCGGTTTTGCACTGAGTCAAGTCCGACGGAGCGTCGGCGCTGAAGTCGCCGGAGACCTCGGCGGGAGTGGGAACGGTGGCCAGGTAGTTTGCAGGCGAGGTGATGCGCACGCCCTCGTAGTAGCCATAGACATACCACTTATTCCTTTTGTGAAGCAGCCACGGGAAAAGGAGCGGGCCTCCGGCCTCGGCGCCAAACTGGTTCCAGTGGTACAAGCCGACGGAAGGGGTGAAATAGGCCTTCGCGTCCAGAACGTTGTTGCGCCAGTACTCCCAGAGTGTGCCGTGGTATGACGGCGTGCCGGACTTGGTCACAACGTCGATGGTAGCTCCAGAGGCATGACCATAAGCCGAAGACCCGACACCGGAATCCACGGTCATTTCCTTGATAGCGTCTGGCGGAGGATAAATCGCCACACCCAACAGGTTGGGATCGCGGTTTTCCACTCCGTCCATCAGAATATTGTTGTCCTTTTGCCGTTGGCCAAACACAGACGGAATAGTGGACTGACTGACAGGGCTGTGATTTGTGGTGGAGCCTGCGGCCGGCACCGGCACGACGCCTGGAGCCAGGCTGATGGCATTCAAGAAGCTGCGGCCAAGTAGCGGAATAGAGGTCATTTCCGCCCCCGAGAGCGTTGCACCGATGCTCTCCGAAGTCGTCTGGAGCACGGGCGTAACATCCTCCACGGTCACTTGCGCGGTCGAACTCTCGACCTTCAGATGGAAATTGATGGCGGCAGTTTGGCCCGAAGTCAAATCGAAGGGCTGCGTATGCTGCGCCTCGAAGCCCGGGGCGGAAACCGTAAGAGTGTAGCGTCCAGGCAGCAGCGTCAGGATCAGATAGGTACCATCGTTCCTCGATGTTACCGAGCGAATGGTCGAGCCATCCACCCCTTGCAGCCCGATCTGAGCCTTGGGAACTACGGCACCTGTCGGATCGCTTACCAGGCCCGCCAGGCTCGACTCACCGACCTGCGCGTGCACACCCAGGGGGAGAAGGAACAAACAATATATGAACAACAAGAAAAACTTCAACGACTTCTTCATGCGTCACTCCAGTCCTTTAGAACTGCTTGTCGGATTCGGCCCTTCGATGGTGACCCGCAACACGCTCGACGGAAGAGCTAATCTCTGTGTGAAATCTCTTCATAAACTTTCAGAGAATCTTCATCTTGATCTTTATGATGTGTCCAATAGAATCTTGCAGCCCAAACTATCTCGAATTTAGATTGAATATGCGTCCAGCACCCCGCCGATGTGCTGCGCATGATCGACGAGTGCGGCATCGAGTACATTTCAAATCACATGAAGTGGGTGACGATGCCCTCAAGACAATCAAATGCTTCCGCCAGCCTGACGCGCAGAGGTTCTCGACCCTCGGCTGGATGGATTGGACCGGCGTCGAACCCGACGAGTTCATCCCGATGTCCCTCGACCGCATCCACCTCCCCGTCGAGTCGGCATCGTCGGCTTCGAGATATGGGGGAGCCTGGCCTCACCGAAGAGCTCTCGGACACCCCGATTGAAGCTTCTACGGTTCCACCTTCGGCAAGTACGAGCTCCTCACGCAGCGCGACCGCGTTTTCAAACGCCACTCAAAGACAACTTCAGGCCGTAACCATACTGGCACTAGTGCGAAGACGAGGTGTGTGTAGCGGATGCTGCGGGCGGAAGATGAAGCTGCTGTGCCAATTCAGCCAGCATCGGCGAAAGCGAATTGTCCCAGAAAGACCACGTATGGGTCCCCGGAAGTTCATGATACTCATACTGGAGCTTGAATTTAGAAAGCTCAGCCACAAGATGGCGATTGGATGGGAGCAGCGGATCCGCCGTACCGCACTCGAGGAATAGGTAAGGTATCGTTCTCGGGTCCGCCGCGGCAATCAGCGAATCCAGATCATTCTCCTTCCGCGTGGCGCTCCCTGAGCTACCGTATGCCTGATCGATACTCGGCTTCAGCTGCGGCATAACCTCTTCGATACCGGACGGACCGGAAAACGCGCCACTAATGCTTGCCGCGAAGCCGAACAGGTCCGGCCGCCGCAACGCAAATAAAAGAGCGCCGTAGCCGCCCATCGAGAGTCCGGCAATTGCACGATGTTGTGTGTCGGCAGTTGCGCGATAGTGGCTATCCACGTCTTCGATGACGTCGTCTAGTATGTAATCTGCATAACGATCGGTCAGATTTGTAGCGGAGTTCACATACCAGGAGTTCCCTGCTCGCGGTGTGACAATGATGAGCTGATAGCGCGCAGCAAGCTCCGTGAGGTGCGTAAGTTTGACCCAGTCGGTCTCATCACCTTGCCAGCCGTGCAATAAATACAGCACCGAATAGTGCTGCCGTCCGGCCGCGTACCCCACCGGCAGGACCACTTCGTACGGCATCTCGCGCTGGAGCGAAGTACTGTAGAAGATCCTTTGCTCGACTGTGTCTGTGGCAACGGGAGGCGCTGTTTGACTCTGCTGCGGGCGGGAAGGCAGGGCAACCGCGGCGAGCATAGCCGCCAGTGAGATCAAAACTGGGGAGCGGAAGCACATGATTTTCTCGCTAATTTGGGAGTGACCACACCTGGTTTGGCTGATCATGTCCGCAGGCAGAGACAGTGAGTGATGTCGGTTCGCCATTGACTACGACCGTTGAGAGACACTCCTTACTGGCTGCACTGATGAGATTACCGGAGAGCGTGTAGCGCCAGTATTGCCCCCGTGCGCCGGTGCACGGCCGTAAGGCTGGGCCGTTATCCGTGCTCGCGAGGCAACGCGTCGACGACTTGAGCAAGCCATCGTGAGAGACCGTCCACATTTCGTCTTGAGTGCCGCTGCAGCGCCCCACCTCTCCTTTGGCCGAAAGACATCGGCTGTAACTGTCGATATCGTGCTTGCTCGAATTAATGATCATGGTGACGGCGCCCGTGCGTAAGGGTGTGCCACAGTTGGGACCGGGGTGAATGCGCCAGATCTCCGTATCGTGGCTGGCAATCGTCGTTAGAAGTGACGATTCCCTGCTGCGAGCTCCGTTCCAAAGGTTTGTCGCAATGACGTGACATTCCCGGTCCGTCGAAAATCCGAGATCGGCAGCGGAAATCTCGACGGACGACGGAATGGGCCCACGATTCATCACCGCAACGGCGTACTCGCCGTTGCTCAGCGGCTTGAACAGTATGTCCATCACAGGGCTGCGGCGCACCAACGTGGCCATCCGGCCTAGCGCATCCTGATCGACGGCGATGACCGCCTTGTTCTCTAATATGGCCAGTGACTCGGAGCTGAGTCGCTCGATATCGGAGCTCAGAATTAGGGGAGCGGACATCATGGACCACAGAGCCATCTGGGTTCGGGTCTCAGGTAAGGTCATGCCTTGATCGCCACCAATGACGAAATCCGGGTCATTCCAATGACCAGGCCTCTGGAAGCGACCTAGCGGCAGGTTATAAGCGTAGTTCCACAGCACGCTATGAAAACGCGAAGTCGTCGGCTGCTCCGGCTTGAAGGTCGCAATATCCCAACCTTCACGCCAAAGCTCACCATAATCGCTGACCCAGTGCAGCACACCGTACCAGTCTGGAGTATCGAGAAAATAGGCCGGCGCCGATTCGGAGAAGACGATGGGGCGCCCGACCGAGTTCAGTGCTGCCCTTTCGGCGGCATAGGCCTTGCGGTAAGCGGCTGCTTCACTGGAGCCCTTCGGCACATACAGATTGCAACCGTCCAGTTTCAGGTAGTCGACTCCCCAAGAGGCGAAAAGGCGGGCGTCCTGAAGGAAGTGATCGTGGCCGCCGCCATCGGACTCGCCGCTGCCGGCGTATCCGCCACAGGTCTCATAGCCTGCGTCTTCATAGATACCGAACTTCAATCCCAGCTTATGTATCGCGTCCGCTACCGGTCGGATACCGTCAGGAAATCGCTGTGGGTCGAACTGGAGGTTGCCGGCGGCGTCACGCGTTTTCTGCATCCAGCAATCGTCGACGGTGACGGTGTTGTAGCCGCGTGTGGCAAGGCCCGTCTTTACCAAGGCTCTTGCATTAGCGAGAACTGTCTGAGCGGAAAATCCGCAACGATAATGCGCCCAGTCGTTCCAGCCCATCGGCGGAGTCTGCGCCAGGGGTGGGGACTTGCTCTCTCCCGCTCGGGCCACTGTAGCGAGACCCGACAGACAGATCAGAAAAAGGATTCGAGGCAGCATGGAAGCATCCAAGAAAAGCCGGGCTAGTACATCGAAACGAAGTGCCTCGCAGTAGACGAGGCGTGACGCGGCATCAGAGAAAGAAGCATTTATCTCCAGATTCCACGCCGACAATAGGCGATGAGCCAGCCTCCGCGGGTCGCGCAATGAAAAACCGATCAGGCGAAATCCTCTCTCACGTCTACCGTGACGGAGGAGTAAAAGTCCAATCGAATGAAGCGATCAGATCGATGCTCCTCACGCATCGATCTGGACAACCCTGAGAAGCTTCTAAGCGCCGGACCACTCTTCCCCTTTGAGCCAGACTCTTTCGATGGACAAACCGCCAGAGTTGCGGGCAATCGTAAATCGAATCAGATCGGCGGGGGCGCCGGGACGGAGCATGCCAATGCCTCGGACGAAGCGACCGGGATTCTCGGTTGCCATCCTCAAAGCTTCGGCCAACGAAATTCCAGCGCAGGAAATGACACGCGGAATCCCGTCTTTCAAAGGAAGCGCCGCGCCAGCGAGAAACTCTGTTCCGGCAAGACTGAGGCGTCCGTTTTCGTGGAGTTCTACTTTGCCGCCAACGGGCGTTTCGTACCGCCCAGGCGGGAGCCCGGCGACGGAAACCGCATCCGAGACGAGAACGCAGCACTCGGTTCCTTTGGCACGAAGGATGGTCTTCAACATATCGCCGGGCAGGTGATGGCCGTCGGCGATCAGGGTTGCGGTGAGCCGGTCGTCGGCGAGCTGCGGCCACAGCGCGTTGGCATGCCTTGGCATCATTCCGGCGCTGCCGTTGCCAAGATGCGTCGACAGCCTCGCGCCCGCATCCACGGCGCGGCGGATCTGTTCTGGAGTGGCATCCGTGTGCCCGATCGCCACATGCACGCCACCGCTCGACAGCCTGGAGATGTAGTCTTCTACTCCCTCCCAGTGCGGGGAGAGCGTCACCATGCCGACCAGGCCGCCCGAGGCCTGCTGCCAGCGTGCGAACTCGGCGAGACTGGGTGAACGGACGTGCTCTTTCGGGTGGGCGCCACGATAGCCCTCCGCCGGGCTGATGTTCGGTCCCTCCACATGCACGTAAGGAACTGCATCGGCAACGAGCCTGCTGCGACGGCGCGCCTCGGCCACGGCCCCAAGCGCCGTTGTGATCTTTGCTTCCGAGGCAGTAATGATCGTTGGGAGATAGGTGGTCACGCCGGTGGCGATCATCTTCCTGGTCAGCGAATGGATCGCTTCCGGATCGGGATGATCAAGATTGACGTCAGCGCCGCCATATCCATTTACCTGCAGGTCGATCAGGCCGGGCGAGAGCCACGCCTCATCATCGCCGCGCCCCTCGACGACGGAGTGTACGCGACCGTCTTCCACGATGACCTCCATCGGTCGCCCGTCATGGGGATTTCGTCCATGTATCGTTTGCCTCATCGTGATCTTCCCGAAAGACGCTACCCTGTCGAAACAGAGGGCTCCGGCTACAGAGACCATAGCACTCGTAAGAGTCTCTGCCTCATCTTGGAATTAGATGGATCGGTGCTCTTCTTCATATTTGACTGCGCCTTGTGTGTCCACTACCTTGCACGAATAAAAGGACCTCCATGCGCAACGTCATTTCTCTTTCAGCGGCAGTACTCGCAGTCTCTCTTCTCAGCTTGTCTTATGCAGCAAATGCCCAGTCTGCAGCGGTGGCGCAAACTCCTCCGATGGGATGGAACAGCTGGAACTACTTCGCCGGAAGGGTTACGGACAAGGACATTCGCGACTCTGCCGATCAGATCGTGGCATCCGGGATGAGGGACGCCGGCTACATTTATGTGAACATCGACGATACCTGGGAAGGCGAGCGCGACGCGAACGGGGTGCTTCATAGCAACGAGAAGTTCCCGGACGCCGGGACCGAGACCTGCGCGGGTTTCGAGGGCTCGCTGGGGCATGAAGAACAAGATGCGCAACTATATGCGTCCTGGGGCATCGATTATGTGAAGTACGATCTCTGCAGTTTTCGCACGATCATGCAGGCGAAGGCTCCGGACGACAAGGCAGCGCAGATGCGTCTGATGATCGCTGCCTACGACAAGATGGGCAAAGCCCTGATGGCGACAGGACGACCGATCGTCTATTCCTTCTGCCAGTACGGATGGGATTCGGTCTGGGAGTGGGCGATGCTTGCCGCACCCCTCCTGGCGGGCAATGATTTGCCACACATGACACCCGAGATCAAGGCGATCCTGACGAACCGCGAGGTCATCGCTATCGACCAGGATCGCCTGGGCAAGCAGGTTTCGCGCGTGTACTCGGATGGCGAGGTCGAGGAATCTGTCCAATAGAATGGTGCGGCCGGATCGATTTTGGATTTAGATGGTCTCGGAGAGGCTTCCGCGACTTCTTACATGCCGCCATCTGCCGCCTGGATTAGGTTGCACAGGCGCAGTCACCGCCCTCATAACCACTTGTATTAATTACGCAATTCGCCATCCAAACCCCACAAATTGATCAGTCCCTGATTCCCCTGTTCCAAGAGTCCCGCTTTCATGGCTTTGTCAAAGAGTGCATAGACGAGACTCGCCGCCGGGTAATCGCCGCCCAGTTCCGATATCCACTCTTCCAGCAGCGTCACGTCCTTGTATTGGAGACGCATGCTGAAACCGGGAGCAAAATCCTCCTGCAAGATCTTCGGCCCTAGATTGGTCAGCATCCACGATGAGGCAGCGCCGCTGGATACGGCCTTTAGCGTCGTTTCCAGGTTCAGGCCGGCGGCTCGTGTAAGACGTATTCCTTCCACCGCGCCAAGCAGATTCGCTGCTCCCACCAGCTGATTCACGAGTTTCGTCTTCTGTCCGCAGCCGCTGAGCCCTGTATACGTGACGGTTTTGCCCATCGCGGCGAAGATGTTGTGGCAGGAGTCGAAAGCGCGCTGCGTTCCTCCGACCATGATTCCCAACATCCCAGCCTCAGCGCCCTTCTCTCCTCCGCTGACTGGAGCATCCAGCATGTCGCACCCCTTCTCAGCAAGACGATTGGAGAACCTTACTGTTTCGGCAGGAGAGATCGTGCTCATATCGATGACGATCCCGCCTTCTTTGAGCCCGGAGGCTACACCCCGGCTCCCAAAGAGAACGCTCTCAACCGTCTTTGTATCCGGAAGCATCAGGATGATTACGTCGCTCATCCTGGCCATCTCCTCCAGAGACTCTTGTAAAGAAGCTCCGAGTGCAAGGAGAGGCAGATCTTTTTCTGGGTTGCGTTTCAGAATCGCCAATGGATAGCCTGCGCGCAGAAGGTTCGCGGCCATCGGCTTTCCCATGACTCCAGTTCCGATAAAACCAATTTTCTCCATCATTGTGTTCTCCTCCTGAGCGTCGGCATTGACAACGCTTCCGGTTCTCATCCCCTGTGAGGTTCGGCCGCCGCTAACTTGCAGGATTTTCAAAGAGAGTCGACTCGAGCTGGCCGGGCTCGTCGGTCCTCTTTCCGATCCATTCGACGGCCAACCTCATATAGTCCGTATACCGCCTTGTCTCAAACATCGGATAGTCACTCCCTGCGAAGAGCAAATCGGGACCGAACAGCTCGCGTAGGCGGGTCGCGAAAGGCTTTATGTCTTCATGCGGAAACGGCGTGCGTGAAAAATGAGAGATCGCAGAGATACCGGCAACCACATTTGGCAACCTGCTCAGCCTCAAAACAGATTCATGCCAATCCTCATCGTCCTGCTCATTGCGCCGGGGCCAGCCCATGTGCGGCAGAAAAATTCTCAAATCAGGATAGTCGCCGATCAGGTCGACGAGCTTGCTGGTCAGCTTCCCGATCCCCGCTTCGGAATGCGGGATGAGCCACTTCTTGGAGGATTCCAAAGCCTCAGCAAAAGGACGAAACGCCTGAAGATCGGTGGTCCGGATTCGAACGCCCCCAACCGCCTCCTGCTCAAGGAGCGTGGGGTTGAACCGCGCGTCCGTGGCACGGAAGCAGAGAGCAACTCGGAATCGCGGCAATGGCGAAGCTATGAGTCGATCCAGACAGGAGCGATTGTCCTGACTCCAGGTCTCAACAATCAGCGCGCGATCGATGGCCGCCTCGTCCATCCACTGTTCGAGAGCAGCCATCGGAGATGGAGCACTCATGTCGAGATGGGTATAGGCATCCATCATGGCCGAGAGAACCTCGCTCTGAGAAAAATGGCTCCGAATGCGAACCAGGGAAGAATCGCAATGAGGAGGAAGATCAGATTCTCGTGGTGCCCGTCGGCCAGAGCGCCTATCGGGCGGCTGACGAAGCCGTATGCAATGTTGCTCATGCCGCCCAGCAATCCGGAGCTGACGCCTACATACTCTGGGTCCAGATCCTGAACGAGTGTCAGGTAGATGACGAGGAAGGCGCCAACACCGACGCCGGTGAGGGAAAGGCACAGCACTGCCATGTAGCGATAAGACGTAAACGCGGCGGGAGCTGCCAGCAACATAAGCAGGCATGCCGCGAAGAGTGCCCATTGCTTGGCGGCGTGAGGACTACTTCCAAGCTTGACCAGCACGCGAACAAAGAACCCTATGAGAATATTGCCGGTAAACGATCCTGCATAAACAACGATCGAAAGCGCGTTCCCATGGGAGAAGCTAAACCCTCTCACCGTCTCGAGATACAACGGTATCCAGTCTGCCAGGTAATAGTTGATGCCGTTGATAAAAAGCGCGGAAACGGCGAGTATCCAGAAATCAGGCATCAGGAGCAGACGCTTTATGACGTTTGCGACATTCCGCGCCGGGAAAGGGGTTCCCTTCAACGCGTCAGCCTCTTGCCTCGTCACCCAGAGCCAGGCGAGGACCCACAGACCTCCCACGGCTCCTGTTACCACAAAAGCGGCCCGCCACGACCAATACAGGGTGATCACCGTAATGACGACAGGAGCAACTAGTGCTCCCATTGCAGCTCCGCTGTTAAAGATTCCATTGGCAAGCGGCCGATCCTCAGGCCGCAGAAGCACATTAGTGGTCTTCAGAGAACAGGGCCAGTTGAACGCTTCGCCGACGCCCAGTAGAAATCGAAGCCCGGTCAGCATTCCCACAGTCGTCGCCAGGCCCGTCAGGATGCCGACGATCGACCAGACGCCGCTAGCCATTGGGAAGATAATGCGTGGCCCGCACGCGTCCACCAAGAACCCGCCAAAGATCTGGACGATTCCGTACGAATAACGGAAGGCCGCCACAATCTGCCCGAACTGCTCGTTGGTTAGATGAAATGTGGCAATGATCTTGGGGGCGGTCAGCGCCAGCACCTGACGATCGAGGTACACGATTGCAGTCGCTAGAAACAACAGAAAGCAAATCCACCAGGTCTTCGCAGGGGGCCGTTGCGGATGCTTCATATACCTGCTACCTGCCTTCTGTGATGCCGCAAAAGGAGCCCCGAGTTCCCGGATTCAGGAACCTGTATTGGGGCCGCCGGGCGCACCTGTGCTGTCTGCAATGTCTGTCACAAGCTACGAGCGCAGGATAATCGGTTCTAGCGGTTTCCGCTGCAGGGTGCGTAAGGGCGTGCGTCGAGTGCCTCCTGAATGATGTTGACGCCAAATCCTGGTCCAGTGGGCAGTTCCAAAGCACCGTTGGAAAATTTCGGCGGACTCTCCAGAAGTTGAGCTGTCAGTTTCTCTTCAGCCTCCGATCCAATTGTTTCCAGAATGAAGAAGTTCGGAATCGCGGCCGCATAATGAAGGTTCATGACCGTCGCAAGCGGCCCGTTCGGGTTATGCGGCGCCATTCCGATATAGTGGGCCTCTGCCAGGGCCGCAATCTTTTTCATACCGGTGATCCCGCCACAATTCACCAGATCGCACTGCAGATAATCTACAGCGTGCTGTTCGAGGAACGGACGTACGCCATAAATGGTCGCCCATCGTTCGCCGGCAGCGATCGGGATAGTTGTCTCGCGTTGGACAAGACACAGTCCCTCAACATTCTCTGGCGGAACAGGCTCCTCTACGAATAAAAGATCCAAGTCTTCCAAGACCCGGCATAGACGCCTTGCAGCCTTCGGATTCAAGCGCCCATGGCAATCCACGGCGATGCCCATGTTGGCTCCGCCCGCTTCACGAGCGGCGATAAAGAATTCGCGAATCCGGCCAAAGATCGAGGGATCGAGAAACTCTGTCTCCTTCCAGTGCGGATCGACCGTGCCCTGGGTTCCCGAGTAGCCGCTTCCATTCACGGCAACGCGATCGCCTCCACGGTTCCCTTCACCGTAGAAGAGCGGAAGCGTGGTCTTGATAGCGCGATATCCGCGCGCTTTACAGACCTTCACGTTCGCGGCGAACATTTCCGGCGAATCGCCCGCGGAGCAATGGCAATAGGCCGGAATCTGCGTCCGCGTCGGACCGCCCAAAAGCTTGTACACCGGCAGACCGGAGGCTTTGCCCAGAATGTCCCACAGCGCGCAGTCGACCGCGCTGATGGCGGTGCTGTGAAGGGGGCCGCCAACCCAGAACGAATCCCGATACATCCGCTCCCAATGCGTTTCGATCTCGGTCGGGTCCTTGCCGATCAGGTACCGCTTCAAATCCAGGATCGACCGCTCGATGGTCTTCGTCTTCCGCTTCATCACAGTTTCCGCCAGGCCCGTGATGCCTTCATCTGTTTCGACTTTGACCATCACAGCGTTGCGAAAGTTTAGATTCACAATCTGTGTCTTGATGTCCGTTACCTTCATAAATGGCCTCGATGCCAGGTTTTCGAAGAAACCCTTGCTTCCCTCGATCGAATTTGAACAAGACCGCAGTGGGACAACTAGGACGAAGAACCCACCAGGAATTGGATCCTCTCCGCCGCGGGACTTCCACGTAACAGGCCCTTTTGGCAAACCACTGGATCGAGTTGCCTTCTGGCGGTCCTGCTACAACGGTCAGCGTTCGGCATGTAAGGCCTGTCACGTGAAATGTATTAGAGGGGGTACCCTCCGTCAAATATCAAGTTCTTCGTGAATCAATCGAATTTTGAGATATGCACAAAACCATCACGCGACCAATCAGTGCCTGACCTGTAGAAGGGGCTGCAACGGCTTGTTACTCTGATCCGCTTTGCCTCGCTCCTCAGTTGCAAGCGTACTCAATCTTTGCGCCTCGCCGACAACTCGAATCAGGCTCATCGTGTCTGTCCAGGGAATGAAGCCGTTCTTTCCTCGGCACGCGCCGAGAAAGGCAATATCCTGGCTGCCGATCGCGTCCTCATAGACCTCGTGCTCATCCCCCGAAAAGTGCAGCTCCGGAAGATCGGACCGCAGATAGCTGAAGCCGTCTGTGCTGATCGTGCGTTTCTTACCAATGACCAACATTGAGCTGAAAGGGACCTGCGCCTTGTAACTGACGGTCACCGATAGTGGTCCGCCGCCGGGCAGTCTCGCGAGGATCGAGGTCGTTTGCGTGGAGTCCTTATCTGGGATGGCGATGCAGGCCAGGGGCCTCACTTCTCCACACCATCGAATCGCAAGATCGAGAGCGTGCGCAGCATGATGAACGAGAGCATTATCGGTCCACGTGCGAGCCCGTAGACGTGGGCAGCGAGTATAGCTAATGGCCTGAATGTCGCCGATCCATCCAGCGTCCAGCGCGGATTGAATCCTCGCGTAAGGCTCAAGATAGCGAGCCGTGTGTGCACATCCCAACAGTACCCCGCGCCTCTGAGCTTCTGCTTCCAACTCCTCCGCTTGGTGCGGAATGCCGCAGGCAGGCAGTTCGATGAGCGTGTGTAGACCGGCACTGAGGCACTCCCGTGCCTGATCGAAATGCACCGCAGAAGGAGAGCAGACTATGGCGACGTCTGCTTCAGCGCACGCTGATTTGACGCTGTCAGCTATTTTCAGGATGCGATGTGCGGAAGCAAATGAAGATGCGCTTTCAGAATCCGGGCTATAGACGGCCGTCAGCTCTACGCCAGGCTGTTTCGCTAGGTTCGCGGCATGAATCGAACCAACCGCGCCGCATCCAATCATCGCTACACGCATTTTCATAAGAGCGTCCATGGATACGGGCTAGATCCCGTCGAGTGCGCGGGCGGGGTCGAGCCAACCGCTTTGCTTCAGGATCCCACGCAACGTTTCGACCTGCTGCTGATCAAGCGGGAAAAATGGATCGCGGCTATATCCTCCCTCGAGCCCCCAGAGGTTCAGCACCGAACGGTAGATAGCGAGATCGCTTACCGGACCTATCTGCTGGTAGGTATAAAGATGGACGAGAGGAAGAATTCGCTTCCAGATTCTCAACCCTTTCTCAACATCTTTGTTAACCACAGTAGCCTGGTAAAGGGCCTGAGCCGCACCCGCGGCTACATTCAAGAGCCCACTGATCCATCCATGGGCTCCCGCGCAAAGTCCTTCGAAGCCCGCCAGGAAAGAGCCGTAGAAGATAGCGATCCTGTCCTCCAGAAAGTAGCTCAGATCATGCACCGGCTCTACCGTGCCATAAGTAGACTTCACCATGTGGACGACGTCTTCTTCGACGAGCTTCACAATCTCCGCCGGACTAAAGTCCACACAAACGGAATTTCCCGGATTGTTATAGAGCATGACCGGCAGATCGACCGCCTTGCGCACCCTTCGAAAGTGCTCGATCACAGCAGCCTTCGAAGGCTTTTGATAATAAGGGAGGATCACGATAACGGCATCAGCTCCACACTTCTCCGCTTCCTGGGATAGGTCGATCGTGAGCTTTGTGCTGTAGTGGCCTGAGCCATAAATCACCGGGACCCGCCCGCGTACGACATCCCTCGCGAGCCAGAACACGCGCTTGCGCTCTTCTGAGTCCATAGCAATGAACTCACCGCTGGTTCCCGCGATCACGAGGCCATCGACACGCTGCTTCTCAATCAGCCACTCCCAATGGCGCGCCGTGGCCTCTTCATCCAGCAGGTTGTCTTTGTCAAACATCGTAAGCGCAGCGGGAAAGATCCCTCGAAATCGATCAAGTGAAAACGGCATGTTACCCTCCTCTTCCTGCTCCTGACACTCATCAGGCTTCCAAACAAATGCAAACAGCGTTCGCGGTCCGCCTATTCCGAAACGATTGTGGCGTTTTCAAAGGCTGCGACAACTTGAGCACGGGTTACATTGCGAAATCGGATGTATCTCCGTTCATCCAGCGGCAGCAGGGCCTGCTTGCCGGAGTTTTTGATTGCCACGGGTTTGCCGAGCTCCCTCATAACCGTTAGATCTTTCGTCGGCAGCGGCAATCGGAGCGTTCCCCGTCCTGCGGTATGCCAGTAGCTGACCCACGTACTGTTTTCATATTCGAAGACAAAGGCGCGCCCCGGAGAGTTCTCTCCACCGACCCTATCGATCTGCGTACAGGGAACAAGTACGAAATCTCCCTGTTCATCGATCAAGACGGTGTGCTCCTGATCCAGATTGCGGAGAGCAACCTTTTGCTGCGGGGTAAGCCATTTTTTCGCCCGAATCTCCTCCCAGCGACGCAGCACCTCGCAGTTGTCCGGAGTTCTCGGATGGCGATCCATCGCAACAAGGTCGCTCACCAGAGAGATGGGACAGTCCCATGCCGCAGACCGGCTCGTAACATATTCCAGCATGTCCGGCTGCGTGCCGATCGTGTCCTGGTCCGGGGCCCAGTAACCGATCCATCCAAAATTGATATTGGTAAAATCCTTCGCCGCACGCGAGATCTCGGCCGCGGGATAGGCGCGGGTTGCGGCTTTGATGACCTCCGGCTTGAAGACATCGAATGCATTTCCGCGCGACAGAATGTGCCAGCTGAAATGAGACTTGCATGCGCCTTCAGCAAAGAGAGCCTCGGGCTGAAGACGTTGGCTGACGATCCACTGCGCCCGTGAAACGTTGAACCAGTATGGAGGAGGAACGTCCTCTGCACCGTCATAGTAAACGAATTGGAACCCCGCCTTCTGATAGATATCCCTCAGCCGCTCGGCAACCTCTTCCTGAATGCTGGTGTTCTGGGTGAAGCGAACAAAGGCAGGCCAGGAATCGACGTCAAGCAGTCCGACCCGTGAACTCAGTTCATGAGCAGACGCGCGGGTGCCAAGCGCGCCTCGCTGGCAATTCTCAAATCGAAATGGCCATGTAGTGGTGTAGTTCTCGTACGTCACGAGCTCATTCTGGATTTTGAGGATTCGCCTCTCGTTGTCGAGCGTGCACAAACGCGGATTTTCTTCAACAGGTATCTCGCTGGCGGTAGCATCAATGCTCTCAGAAAGCGTGAAGCTCTCCGACAGGTTCAGCCTGGGATCGGGCCTGGGTGTCACGTACGCATCCTGCTTGTGAGCCTTGTTGTAATGGATATGGATTCCGGGGAGAATGCCCGCTTTCCGGACGCGGTCCACAACATCCTTCAGATCGTCCATCCCCCGCGGGTATTCCGGCTTCCACGGAAAGTGCCCGGCGCTTTCGGCGAAGGCGAGATAGTAGATATCCATCGCCCGCAAGCCGCACAAGCTTGCGTAGCGAATATGCCGCTCGGCGTCCTGTGGGGTGATTGTCGAGGTCTCATAGTAAGAATAACCGTACTCCCGGCAACGCCTACTCTTCACTCCTGGCGGCAGTTGATAATCTTCCTCCACGCTCGCAATCCGGTCGAGAAGATGACGTGTGGAAGTCGTAATCAGCGCTGCTCCCACGCCTTCCAACTGCACCTCGCCTACCGTGCCCGCCTGGAAAAGATGATGTCCCTGCCGCGGCTTCGCCTGAATTCGTGTGCAGGGATCCGTGGCGAGCAGATTCACGGCCACATCGTCATCCCACATCACATTGAGCCATTTTCCAAGATTTTTTCTGTCCTTCACCGGAAGCTGAACGAGCAGCGCTTCGTCGATCGGCGTCTTTCGCTTCACGCGTAGCGACGTACCCACGTGATATGTGAGCTTTTCTAGGCGGAATCCAATATACGCATCCGTGATTTTCACGCCGATCGACGCCTGGTAGCCCACAAGCGCGAACTCGACGATCAGTTCGTTGCCTTGCTGCTTCACCTCGATAGCGGGAAATTCTGTGACTTCGGCTGGATACGCCAATTGCAACTCATTGTCGTAAGGCCGGTATTGCGTAACGCTGAACATTGGAATGTCCACGTCCGGCGTCAGGCATTCCTGGCCGGAAACCTTGTGCATCAGGCTTTGCGCCACGCCCGTGGGACTGATCTCCAGGCGCATCTCGGTGTTTTCGAGAACGATGTTCTTGCCCGCCGGCGAAGGCCCCTTCGCCGCTTTCGTCCGATTGCTCGCGCTCAGGGAGGAAGTTGCTTCCTGCGCCCCTGAAGTCACGCCCTTTGACAAGGGAACAAGACTCAGAAGGCCCGCCGTTTTCAAAAATTTCCTGCGATCGCTCACTTAGATTTCCTTTTCGACGATGGTTCGTCGCCGGGAACCATCTGCGGCGGTCTCGATGAAGCTACGTTGATCAAGCATTGATATTCTTCATTGCACTGGGCATTGCGCAGCACACTCAGGAGCTGCGCCGCTTCATTCTCACCTGTTGTCTGATTCTCGATTTGAAAGTTCATGGATGCGCCGTAGGCCTCGTAAGCCTCTCGCGTCGATCGATAGACTTCATAGGCTCGGGTTGAATCTACAGCCTTCTTCATCGCATCCTGCGGTGCCAGAAATTTAAGCGGCCGAGGAGCGATGGCTGCGGCCACCTCTTGAAGATCAAGGTGCAAGAGGACATCAGGAATAAACACACCAGCGTCGTAAAGATAACGGTCGCTCTCGGTGATCGATCTATAGGAAAGCAGGCATTGGTCGCAGGTCAGGCTGCGAATCCGTTCATCGAACACCGCCGCGTAAAGGCACCATAGGGCGGCAGTACCCTTGCCGATCACATGAAGATCGTTCGCGCCTATGTCTTCGCGGTCCATCACATAGTCGACGCTGCGGACCACGTCCAGTACGCGCATCCCCAGCAGGGACTGGTTCATCGACCATGCAGCGTACGATATTGCAGTGTCGAAATTGAAAAGCTGGCCAAACGATTCGGAAGAAAGCCGCGAGCCTGAAGAAGGACGTGTCTCTCCGATCCCGCGAACATCCGCCGCCACAACCAGGTATCCTTTGCGCGCGAATTCATCCAGAACGCCGTGCTGGATTCCGGAGGCTTCCGCACCTTCAAACTCCATGCCGTCGCTCTCTATTCCGTCTTCGGAAAAATACAGGACAGTCGGCAGTGTGTCTTTTCTCTTTGCTGGCACGAAAATCCATGCTGGTATATAAATGCCAGGCTCGGAGAGGAACTCGATTTTTTCAACCTGATAACCTTCCCGCGAAACCGTGGCGAGGCGACGAACACCAAGAGGGTGGGTCTGCCTTCGATATCGCAGCAGGCTGCTCAGCCGTTCCCGGGTCTCCCGTTGTAGTTCGACGTATTGCGCTCGCGATTTCAGAGCAGGTCGCGGCGGTGGCAGAGCAGCCTGCTTCTTCGAAATAATGTCGAAGATGCTCAGACCTTTGCGGCTGTACCGGAGCGAACCGTCAGTGGTGCAGTAGAGCTCATTGGGAGCGACCGTCTCGTATGCGAGCTCCTCACGTGGGCCCGGACGGCCATAAAACCACTTGCAGAACCAGTCCGTCGTCGCAAGCCGCAGCTTGGGCGTCCATGCATGAGGATCGTCAGACGCTACCGTAGAAAATCTCTCTTCTGCACTGAGCTGCCGGTAACGCGTTTCGATTGCGTCCGCGGCTCTGTCGAACTCAGGCGTCTTGTGTTCAATACCAACCAGCAGCGGCCGGGGCGCGATCGCGACGTGCAGATCGACGTTATCCACACCGTACAGAGCAGCCGGAAATAAGTTCTGCTCGGCGTCCGCCACTCCAATCGATTGCACCGGCCAGGCATTGGCCGTGCCTCCTTCCAGAATTGCCGCGCATTGAATCCGTTCGTCGGCCACCGTGATGAATTTGGTAATGGTGCCGCCGCCGGAATGACCGGCGCACCCAACCCTCACGGGATCTACTTCAGGCCTGGTGAGCAGGTAGTCGATCGCGCGCATTCCGTCCCAGACCATGTAGCCGGTCAGCGTCTCTCCGAGCAGCAGCAGCTCCTGGCCCGCCATCGAATGTTCGAAGACAGGGCCACCTACCTCTGTGATGTCCGTAGCCGGATTCCAGTATTGGCGTCGTTCTCCCTGGCCGATCGGATCATAGGCAAAAACAACGAACCCGCTTTTCGCGAGGCTGATATACGCGCTCTGATATTGCGGAACCATCCTCGCCAGAGGATAGTGTCCACAGGGAGAAAGGATCGCCGGAAAGGGCCGCTCGCCCGTCATGGGGACGTAGAGATTTCCCGTAACCCACAACTCGGGGCGGCTACAGAATAGAACGTTTTCGACTCGGTAGCCATCTTTCTCGGCCACCCGTACAGTAGTTGCATTCAGCGGTGTCTTGTCTGGAAATGCGCCGAGCATCGTCAGTAGATTTTCACGCACAGTCGCGTTTCGCTTCTGCACGTCTATCGCAGTTTGCAGCTGTGCCCGCTTCTCATCCCAAGTCAACGCCAAATGGTTCAACTTCTTGCCCAGAAAAGAGGCCAGCATGTTTGGCATCTCCTTTGCATAAGAGACCATCGGTTCATCTAAAAACATCGCGCTCGGAAGCCCGCTTTTCTGCAGGAGCACCGGGCCCAACAGACAAGCTCCGGACTCGACGATAAACTTTCTTCTATTCATGACACATCTCGCAGGCCAAAAGAACCGGTGGAATTTTCGCGCAGCAGCCCACGGCTACCAACTGACCGTCACTACGCCATAAGCATCCAGCGTGGGAACAGAAAAGACTGCCTGCGAGTTCTGCACGCGAAAGTCGAGCGACTTGCCGCCTTCGAAGTTCGGCGAATAGAAGTTCACAGCAGTTGGGGATTCGCCTTCCACGGCAGAACAACGGATGGATACATTTCGAACCGACGGGGTCTGTTCTGCGTCGAAGTTCACGAGGTGAATAATCCTCCGCCGCTTGTCGACCTGTTCGACCAGGTTCATTGCTACAAAGTCTGGGGCCGCCACCGAGATTGGCAGATCGCTTCCTGCTGTCCAGGTCACCGCATCGATAAGTTCCTGCCAGTTCCGCGGACGCTTCCAGAACTCCGCTCCTACTGTGAAATAAGGCTGGTCCGCTGGCGTTGTTCCATCGAACTCGATGGATGGAATATAAGCGGCGCGTCCCCGGCCATACTTTTTTCGATAGGTGGTGCCTTTGGGGACGGACTGTGCCTCCGGCTGCGTTTCGCGTGTGGGCGATGCCTGGTTGCCCATCAGGTCCTTCAGGCCTGGCTCCTCCCGGCGTCGCCGCCACGCATCATAAAAGCCAGTCTGTTCTGTCCCGACCAGGCCGCCGCCTTTTGCCACGTATTGGCGAATCGCGGACATATGTTCGTCGGAAAGGCACTCAGAATCCGGAAGAACCAGAACTTTGCAATTGGATGGCGATAACTCAGACAAATGCTCGTCGAAGATAAGGCGGAATGGAATCCTCGACTGAATCAGTGCCTGCTCGAATAGGATGGCACTCAAGCCGGCGCCTGCATTGTTATAGGTGATCGACGGATAGGAATGCAGCACGGCCACCGGCACCACGTCTTCCGCTCCCACATAAAAATTGCGGTGCTTTCGGTAGAAGCTGATGTATTTCACCATGTCAGCGGAAAGCGGACTTACGCCGGCGAAACCGATCGTCTGGTTAAACGCGAGGCACTCGGCCATTGCTGTCTGGCTGACCGAAATATAGCGAAGAACTACGTTTCGGTAGGTACGCGCCATCTTGTACGTTCGGATGCCGCTGATCAGTCTCCCATCGGAGGCAAGGCCCGGCTTTCTATCCGACTCGTCCCAGAAAACCTGCGTTCTTGGGAGCAAACGAGAGGAATCCGTGCCACGGACCCAAGGACTATTGTCACCGGCCAGGCCACCGTAGTTGATCTCAACTACGACCTCCGGATTGAGCGACCGGATAAGATCTGCCATCTGGCCCAGTGCGTCCGCCATCGACTGGCAGCGGTAATCGATCCACTCCTGAAAAACAGGATCGGAGATAATTTTCAGCTTTTCGGGGCGATTGTCCTTATTCCACAGTGGGGGGTTCACATAATCGACGTTCTCAAACCCGAAGCGGCTCCGACGCATCGCTGGGGAATATTTGCCGCGGAGATAGCCTCGAAAGCCGGTTTTGCATGCGGCGCAATGACAGGAATACGGTTCTGCGCTCAGCGTGAAATTGTCAAAATGAATGAAGTTCGTTTTGACCTTCTCGACAGCGAATCGGATCACCTTCTTGAGGTAATCGAGATATTCCTGATTGGAGAAACACGGCAGATAACGGAACGACTGCTGGTAGCCATATTCGAGCATGATCGGCTGGCCGAATGCATCGCACTGGATCCAACCCGGTGCACGCTCTTGTTCCGCGAAGAAGGTTTCGTACATCATGCTGTCCCATTGAATATAGGTATCGATCTTCATGCCCAGACGATGAACGATCGCAGCGGTGCGGACCGTATCCTCCATCTCCGGCATCTCGGCAGCCATGCCAAACCCCTTGTACAGATGGGTGTGAAAGACCTCAACTCCCTGCTCTTTCAGTTTGCGAATCACCTCTTCGCTCTGCGCCTGCTCATAGTTCTTGCGCGCGTTCAGACTCTGGCCGCCACAGCGCACCGTGAAGAGGTAGGGCTCATGTGACCCGCCTGCATCGATCAGGCCACCATCGATCCACGCTCCCTGCCGCATACCAACCTGGCCAGATTCGACGGTCGGGCCAAAGGCTGCTCCTGCACCAATCCGGGACAGTGCAATTCCGCCAACCATGCTTCCCACGAAATCTCTGCGGTTCATTCCCCTGCTGTCCTCGCTCCCACTACGGACGGTCTGAGACCCTGAATGACGCCGGTGAGAACCTCACGGCTCTTCGGAATGCTCTCATCGCAGCTGAGATGACCTGCCTCAGCGGGAACTCTCCGCAAACCGCCGCGGCCTGCGAAGCGAACGTCCGGCCAAAGGTTTCAAACTAACTAACTGAAGCACTTGTCTAGCGTGAAATATATAGTTCAGGAAGGGCGCCGTCCAATATCAAGTTCGGCCGGAACCTATCGAAATTTGCGATGGGTAAGTCTTGCGGTAGCTTTTTGGGCAACGCAATCAACCCAGGTGAGCTCTGCCGCTCTCAATAGCGATAGGGCTCTCCCCAATTCAACGATTTATGCAGGAAGTCGAACGTGCCCACTCCATGAATGCCGTGCGGACCGTTGAAGTATTCGATTCGGGTCTGATCGTAGAGTCCCAGCAGTTCATAATGACGCTGCACTTTGGCATATTCATACGCCACCCATGAATCGAGCGAAACAGGGTCGTTATGACCGCGCTCCACCATGAAAGGCCGAGGGGTCATCAGGTTGGCCATATCGCTGTGGTTAAACGTATTGCCGAGATTGAACTCGGGCACCTCGTACTCCGGAGTGAAGCAGTAGGTGAACGGCTCATCGACTCGAGCAACCTTCCAGATCCATTCATTGAAGTCGCCGGAGCAGATCGACAGAGCATATTTGTCCAGCAGGGGCGGCACACGCATCGCGGTTTTGCCCCCATAGGAAAGCCCATAGAAGCCAATGCGTTTAGGATCGACGAACGGCTGGGTACCCAGCCACTCCAGCATGCGCTCGCTCTGACTGAGTATGAAGGAGTACAGCGAATACCTCAGCGGATTGGCCATCCTCTGCAGCTTGCGGAAGTTGTCTCCGCCAATATAGGGATTTTGTGGGCAATAGACGACGAAGCCATGGTCGGCGAGATCGGCCGCGAAATTATGGTTATAGTGTTCTCCCTCACTGTCCCCATGGATGATATCTTCCGGCCTCTCTTCCAGCCCGTGCTGACACACCACTACGGGCCGCCGCTCACCGGCTGCAATCGCGTAGGGCAGCAGCAGAATGCCATACGCGAAGACTTCGCCCCAGAGCGGCAGGAAAACTTCGTATCCGGCCCAGTTTGCTTCGTCATAAATCTTGCGAGTCTGTACACGGAGGTCACCGAACGGCTCATCGAGCTTGCCGAATACCTCTTCCCAGAGGGAGCGCCGATACGGCTCGGTGGAACGCTGCCAGTTCTCGACCGAAGACCGGTCCGCCTTGACCCAGTAGGCATCGCGAACCGTCTCCGCTTCGATGACAGCCCGTTGTGTGAAGTCGATCAGTTGATCGAGCTGCCTGTGCTGCCGTACCGAAGGATCAAATCCGGAGCGCCTCTCGGTAGGAGCACCGCCTTCTCTGCCCAGGGTTCCCTTCATCCCCAGCTCCCGAAGAAACACGCTCAGCGCTTCATCGCAGCCCGGATCGCCTCTGCCTGCGCCACTGGCAACCAGTGACAACCGGTTTGCGACACCCAGTTTGGCGAAGGCAGGCCTTGCGCGCTCCACCTCTGCGCGTACGTACGCAAGGTCGGGACTTACTATAGCGCCCGATGCCGCCGAGTGCATGCGTCCGCCGGTCGCCGGCGGAGGCCCGGCGATCTCTGGCCCCCGCGACGCCTCAACGATCAACGCGCGGGGCGCGATCAATCCGGCGATCTCCGCATCGCCAAACTCATGCAGCAGGGTCCAGAAGTTCCGGTAGAGCGGCTCCTGCCAAAGGTTTTGGCGTGAAGTGAAGTAGCCACTCACACAGGTTGCATCGATCCTGGTATCGACCGCGGCGCTATACATTGCAAGCAAACCGCCTTCGCCATACCCCATGACTCCAATGTGTGGCACGCGGGCATCGCTCGCGAACCAGTCCACGGCGGCCAATACCTTCTGCACCTCGTAACCGATGACGTGGCGTCCCATCTCATACGCCATCCGGTAGATGAATTCACGGTGAGTCAGATTTGTGTGAATGCCGAGACGATCATTGCCAGACCATGTATCGTCGCGATTGATCAGGACAGGAACGAGCACGCGACACCCGCTCTCCGCGAGGCGTCTTGCAAACTGGGCTTCGGCGGCGACTCCGGGAGCGAGTCCGATCGCCATCTCCGGCGACCAGTCGGCATCCGGCAAAGCCACAATCTGCGCGGCCGGGACTCCGGTCGGCTCCAGCAGGAGGCCTTCCCCTTCGACACCGGCCAGCACCGGCCAGCGCACGCCGTAAACCTTATAACCCTCCCCGATAGCGACGATCGCATCCTCTCCCAGGCGCACTTCCAGGTTCGGCGTCCCGAACGGAACCCGCCGATCCATCAGGCCGATCACCTTCGCGAATCTGTCGCGGTTCGGCGCTACGGATCGCTCATAGGCTTTACGACTGGAAAAATCACGTCGCCATTGCGCCTCACGCGCCGTCACGGAAGCGTCTGTCCGCTGCTTCAGATAACTGTGAATGCCGGCAACCATCTGCGCGGCAATGTCTCCTTCCATCCTGAAAGCGTCCGTTCCCGGAAGTTGCGCGGGAGCCTCATGCCTCTTCGTAACGGGGTTCAACGTAGCTCCGGCGCTTGGAAGAGAACGAAGGCCTGTCGCGATGGTCAGCGCCCCCATTCCCTCGAAGAGTTCACGGCGAGTTAAAGTCATGGGCACCTTGGATTGATCTGCGGGCATTCGCCAGCCGATTCAGAAGTCGCTGGACGCGGCTCTATTCGCATTGTGGTATCCGATCACGAATGCGCCGCAATCGTTGTCGACGTGCAGCAGAATAAATCAGGGCAAACTTACCGCTTCGATCAACTTCGGACCATCGGACGCGAAGAGCGAGCCATATTTCATATTTACGCAGCCGCTATCCCGTTTGTCTAATAGAACGAGAAGATAGTATCCATCCAATCAGGATATGGCCGCCCTTTCCGCAATTCGGCAAGAATCGTTGCTAGGGATGTTTACGTTGACCCTCTTTGAACAGTCGGATCAGCTCCGCGAGCATCTTCGGAACGTACTCGGATTTGTGATAAACCAGCCCCACTTTCCGCACAAGCTTGAAATCTCTGATCTTCAGGCAGTGGAGCTCTCCGCGCTGCAACTCCTCGGATACCGAACGCAAGGGGATGATGCTGATCCCCAGGTCGATCTTCACCAGAGGCTTGATTAGGGCGACGTTCTCCGCCTCCATCACGATTCTCGGGACAATCCCAGCGTTGTGAAAGAATCCATCGAGCACGTCCCGGGTACGCGCGCCTTTCGGAAAGAGAATCATCGGATAGTTCTGCAGGTCTTCAGCATTAATCTTGCTCTCCTGCGACAGAACCGGGTGCTTGGGGCTTGTCACTACGACCATCTCTTCGGTGATAAGCGGAACGACCTGCAGATCGGTGTGCTTGATGGGAAGCGTGACGACCCCAAGTTCGATCAGGTTATCGCTCAACTTGGAAAGCAGTGTGTCGGTGGGCGCCGTGATCACCTCGAGCTCGATGCGCGGGTGCAGGGCCTTGAACCTTTCAAGAACCGGCGGCAGGATATAGGTGCATGCGAGCATGCCTGCGCCAACCCGCAGGTGACCTCGCTCAAGGTGCGCAATCTCGGATACCTCCAGCTTGGCGTTGCGTATGTCCTGAAAGATTCTCCTGGCATAGCGCAGCAGGGTTTCGCCGGCGGGTGTCACATAAGTCTTCTTGTTGACGCGTTTGAAGATCGGCTCGCCGAGTTCTTCCTCAAGCAGCTTGATCTTTCGGCTGATAGCCGATTGTGCGACGTAAAGCTGCTGACTCGCTCGCGTGAAGCTGGCGTTGTCCGCAACCGAAATGGCCATTTCCAGCTGTCTGAGGTCCACGACGCCAATATATCAAGATTGGCTGACTGCCGCTCTTTCAATCTTCACCTGAGATACTTCAACACTCTGAGTGGACTCCCGCAAAGAAATCTTACGATTGACGTCTTTCATCAGGCGCTCTCGGTCTTGCATTACGGCCAGAGGTCTGTACTCAGATACTTCAGGCCCGAGTCATTGATCATGACGACGACCGTATGGCCGGCAATCAACTGCCGCGCCGCAGCGACATTCGCGCCAGAGGAGAACCCGGCGAAGACGCCCTCCAACTTCGCCAGCGCCCGGGCCGCATCCATCGCTTCCTCGTCGGTCACACTGAGATATCCGTCGATGTGTTCCGTATTGATCAGCGGAAGAACGGGCATCGAATAACCGCCACCCTGAATGCGATGATTCGGCCGCGAGGCATGGCCGCCCGCCAACACGGTGCTGCCCGATGGCTCGACGACATAACACTGGATCCGCGGATCATGCTCTTTGAAGGCTGCCGCGCAGCCGGCGAAGGTGCCGCCAGAACCGGCAAAATCGCAGAAGGCGTCGATCCTGCCATCGGTTTGGGCCAGGATCTCACGGCCTGTATGCAGATAGTGCGCTCGAAAATTCCCTCGATGGTGGAATTGGTCCGCCCGGAAGGCGCCCCGCTCGACCATGATACGGTCGGTCTCTGCATTCACCAGTTCAAGGTCCGCGCCGGACACCTGCCCCTCCAGCGAGCCCGCCGTCTGATCCACCAACACCACCTCAGCACCGAATGCACTCATCATGCGCATGCGCTCCCGAGAGTTCCCTTTGGACATCACCGCGATAAAAGGGTATCCCTTCACAGCGCACACGATCGCGAGACCTGTACCTGTGTTTCCGCTGGTCAGCTCAACAACCGGCTGACCAGGCTGGAGCGTGCCGTCCATCTCTGCATCCTCGATAATCTGGCGAGCCACACGATCCTTCTTCGATCCTCCCGGGTTCAGGTATTCGAGCTTCCCCAAAAGACGGCCGCCCAGGCCCCGGGCAAGACGGCTCAGATCAACCAGCGGCGTGCCGCCGATGACATCGATTGCAGAGGATGAAATGTTCATAGAATCCCTCGAAATTTCAGCAGAGCCGTTACTCATCACCGGCCTGAGGATAGAAAAGATAGAGCTTGGAGATGCGCTCGTTCTCACCGATATAAATCGTGCCGTCAAGCCCGCACGCCATCGCCCCTATCACATAAGCTTGCCACGTGTAGTAAGGCCTCCGATTGACATCCACAAAGCCAAGCACATCGTAGGCGCCCGACGATGGATCATAGCTGAATACCCGGGCCATATCCTCCTGGTCGCCGCCAACCCCATAAAGCCTGCCGCCGGGTGCGCGCACCAAGCCATCGATTCGGTTGTGGATCAGCGGCTTGCCTAGGTTCGTAACCGTCAGTCGGACCGGGTCGAGACGGAAGAGATATCCATCGGAAGTGCCGCCATAGATCATTCCGGAAGGATCAAGAAGAAAAGTGTCGACCACTGTCCACGGTTCGCGGCCGGGAATAGCTGGCGCATGGATAGCGAGTTTCTCGAACTTGTTTGTCTTTGGGTCGAACCGGAAGAACGAGCCATTTTCTCCCGAAGCGAAGACCTCTCCCTGCTGATCGACAACCAGCATGCGTGACATCATCTTGCTCTTTTCGAACTTCTCCCCGAAAGGCGCCCTCTCTGCGACAACGCCAAGATCGCTCGCCCCTCCGGTCGCGATAGAGTATGAAAAAAAATGACCGCCGGGAGATGTCAGGCCATAGATAGTGTCTGTGCTGCGATCGATCGTCATCGCAGCAATGCTCTCTCCTGGCACGGGCTTACCGAGATCAGCCACCTCCAGCGGCTTTCCAATATGGATCGGTCGCTTGTATTCGTCACGCGGGCTGTATTTCAGGATGCTGCCGTCCGGAGCTGTGCCGATGTAAACGTCGCCGGCAGCGGAAACCACAACCGCATTAAAAACAGTGTTGGCCCCCCGGATAATACCGAGCGGCTGTACATATCCGTGCCTCGGATTGAACACAAAGAGATGGGCATGGGCTCCGCTTGTTGCTCCGTATAGGTCGCCATTTGGCGCAACGGCAAGCGAGGTCGTCCCGGACTCGCCATCAGGAATCACATCGAGGGGTGGATATCCAAGAGCGCGCGCGTCGATGCGGTCCTGCGGCACGACCACATTGTCATACGCTAGATCACGCTGAGAGAACGCAGGTGAGCATGAAAGCACGATCGATAACGCAAGCAGAAGGTGTCTAAGTAGCATGCAGGTCAGTTCCCCTTCGGGTGCAGGATGAACAGGGCCACGCGAAATGGAGTCCCTTGAATCATCCCACCGTAACCCTCGCCTGGCTGATCTCCCTTGGTGCTCACCGCTCCAACAAAGTAGATGGTGCCATCCGGGCCGGTATCCGCAGAGTTTGTGCCCAGCACAGCACGGCCATCGGGGAGATGCATCTCACCTTCGTCTTCCAGCTTGCCGGTGCGCAGGTCATAGGTGATGAGGTGCGAGGCGGCTGCCCGCGCGCTGCCGACATAATCGAACTCCGCTCCGGCAGCCGCATAATAGAGTTTGCGGTCCCGTCCGAGTGTCAGGCTAAGCGTTGCATAGGGCACGTTGCGCTGCGCCGCAAGCTCCGCAACTGCCATCTGCCCGAGCACTTTCACCTGGCTGCCGGGCGGCGCAGCGGGATCGAACGAAAACAGGGTGCTTGCACTCTCTTCAACACCGTAAAACTTCTTCGTCTCGTGGTCCCACACAACCACGCGCCACGCAGTCTCCGACTTATCGTAATCCCGGCCTAGCGAAATCCCCTTCGCACGAATCGGCAATCTGGCATCGAGCTCACTGATTGCATCCGTGCGCGGGTCGTACTTGAAGATCTGCCCGGCGCCGAAACTTCCATACACATTCCCATTATCATCGATCCCGAGCGTGCGGCAAATGGAATCCCAGTTATCGATTCTGCCCTTGTCTACCTTCTTTCCAGTGGCGACATCATAGTAAACAAAGTGCCCGCGCGGATGGGTCAGCCCATAGATGCGATTGAATTTTGGATCGTAGGCTCCGGTATTCATGCCTTCGAATCTGGTCCCGATCCCGAAATCGTCCACCTTTCCGGTCTTCGGATCGAATGCCATGTAATGAAATCCGGGATACCCTTTGCGGGTCCCAAAGCGGGCATAATCGAACCACCATCCGCCGTGCGTCCCGAAGTAAATGCGGCCATCCTTGCCTTCGCCGAACTTCGCATGAATCTTTGACTGCGGACCTAGCCCCAATCCGTCTTCGCCGGAAAGCGTTGTCAGGTCGCCGACGTCGACCATGCGGTCGCGCGACGGATCGTAATACACCAGATGCCCATTGCATCCGTGGCACGCGAGCCCGACATAAACCTTTCCATCGCTCGCGGCCTTCAAAGCCGCCCAGTTCCCATCCATCGTGGCCAGGCCCGGGAAGATTCGGTAATCGACGGTGACTATCTTGGTCGGCGCTTGCGGCTTTGACCCAATCATCGGTGTCGCTCCGGCTAACAGAAGCATCACGGTCCATGCCCTGCGGAACGGCACCACATAACCGTGGCCCATCAGCTTTTCCCGGGAAAAGCGCTGTCCTTCCGTTACTGGCATCTGCAGACAAATCCTTCCCCGTAGGGCCTTCCCACTACATCCACCCTCCATCGAAGTGTCTATCGAGTCAAATACCATCTTCGTCTGCTATTGATCTAATTTCTGGATATCGCAAGGGACGTGCATCCGATAGGCTTATTTTTGTTTATTTCGTTATGTTACGAATCATGTTTCCCTCCATCCTGGCCTGACGTTGCGACCCGAAAGCTGGTTGTTGCCATAGAACACCCAATATTTCCAGAGGACTTCACACAGTGAGAGATCACAAATCAGCTTTCAGGCACACTGGTTGTGCCGCAGCCTTTATCGGACTGATTCTGTTGTGCGGTCGGGCGAGCTCAAAGGCGGAGGGGCCCCGAAAGGCTCTGACCTCTGTCCACGATCATCACTACCTGCTGAGCAACAACGTCATCGCGGCGAGCTGGGAAGTAATAGGCGACCGCGTCATTCGCCTCACGATCGAGGACAAACTTCACGGCACAATCACTCGCTTCCCCACACCATTCGCGGTGGTTTTCAAGAATCACTCCATCTGCAACACCGGTAATCTTCGCGTGAGCGGTCCCGTGGAAAGAAAAAGCCTTGTCGCCGCGCCCGATGCATCGCGATACTCTGACCGCGTCGCGGGCGAGGAGTTCGAGGTTCCACTGGTGAACGTTGACAGTAGCCTGCATCTCACATGGGATGTGGTGTTGCGGGATGGATCGAACTATGTACGCGAGGTGCTTACCCTGCGTGCCGGCGACCGAGATGTTCCTATCAGCCGGGTCGAGCTGCTGGATACAAACTTGCCCGATGCCCGCGTTGTCGGCTCTGTGAAAGGCTCGCCGATTGTCGCTGGCAATCTGTTTCTCGGCTTCGAACATCCGCTGTCGAGAAGCTTCGTAACCGATCATCGGGCGAAAGCGTATATGGATCGCGTGCTTCCCCTGCGCGCCGGCCAATCTATCACGTATTCGCTGGTGGTCGGTGTAGCGCACACGGGGCAGATGCGGCGGGACTTCCTCGCATATATCGAGCGCGAACGAGCGCACCCCTACCGCACGTTCCTGCACTATAACTCCTGGTACGACCTTGGCCGCTTCGAGCCCTATGATGAGGCCGGCGCCCTGAATCGCATTAACACCTTCGGCCGGGAGCTTCATCAGAAGCGCGGAGTCACCGTTGATTCATATCTGTTTGACGATGGATGGGACGACCATGCGTCCCTCTGGAGCTTCAACTCCGGGTTTCCGCATGGCTTCACGAGTGTTCGCAAGGCAGCCGAAAAATATGGCGCTGATCCTGGCGTGTGGATGTCGCCATGGGGAGGGTACGGGAGCCCGAAAAATGACCGCCTGGAGTACGGAAGGCAGCAGGGCTTCGAGATCGTCAACAACGGATTCGCACTCTCCGGGCCCAGGTACTACGCGCGCTTTCGCGATGTCTGCATGGAGATGATCCACAAATATGGCGTGAATCAGTTCAAGTTCGACGGCGCGGGCAATGCCGACTCAGTCTTCACGGGAAGCGCGTTCGACAGCGATCTGGATGCGGCGATTCACCTGATCGGCGAAATCCGGCAGGAGAAGCCGGATATCTATATCAATCTCACGTCTGGAACCTATCCCTCTCCTTTCTGGCTGCTGTATGCGGACTCGACCTGGCGTGGCGGAGAGGATAACGGCGTGGCCGGTGTGGGGCCGTACCGGGAGCGCTGGATCACCTATCGCGATGCGGAGACCTATGCCGAGATCGTGAAGAAGGGCCCGCTTTATCCTCTGAACTCACTGATGCTGCACGGGCTGATCTACGCACAGCGAGAGAAAGAGCTCAGCACCGATCCCGGTCACGACTTTCGCAATGAGATTCGGTCGTACTTCGGGACAGGGACGCAGCTGCAGGAGATGTACATCACTCCCTCTCTGTTGACCGAGCAGAACTGGGATGATCTCGCAGAGGCGGCGAAGTGGGCCCGCTCCAACGCCTCGGTGCTTAAGGACACGCACTGGGTGGGAGGCAATCCGGCATCACTGGAGGTATATGGCTGGGCCTCCTGGAGTCCGAAGAAGGCGATCCTCACTCTGAGGAATCCCAGCGATAAACCCCAATCGATTCGCATCGATCCGCAGACAGTGTTCGAGCTGCCACTCCGGGCAGCGCAAGAGTTTACAGCACATAGCCCCTGGAAGGAGGATGCCGGTAAACCATCACTGAAGCTGCACGCCAGTGTTGCTCAGGAAATTCGGCTGGCGCCCTTCGAAGTGATGACGCTGGATGTTATGCCTCAATAAACGACCTTTTCGACATCAGTGGTGCTTCGCGGCATGTCGGTTGCTGTGCCTACCTACATCGGCTTCGATGGTATTTCGACCATGGCGGAAGAGGTGAAGAACCCGCGACGCAACATCTTGTTGGCAACGATATTCATATGCTCCATCGCAATACGCCAAAGGTGAGAAGCCGTACAGCTGTGCCTACGAAAAGATATAATAGTTTCTTATTTATACCTTTTGTTTCGATTTGCTCGTTTTGAGGAAAAGTGAGGAAAATGCAGCTATCTATCTTTCCGACAAAGAATGAACTTGCCCAAGCGGCGGCGAGCAGAGCTCACGTCCTCCTGCGCGACACGATCGCGGAAAGAGGAGAAGCGCGGCTGATTGCAGCTACGGGGGCCTCGCAGCTTGAGTTTCTTGAAGCGCTCACGGCAAAGCGAGGTATCGCATGGGACAAGGTAGAGATGTTTCATCTGGACGAATACGTCGGCATTGGGGAGGACCATCCCGCCAGCTTCTGCCGCTATCTTCGCCAAAGACTCATCAACGAAACTGGCATACGCCGCTATCACTTGCTGGACGGGACACGGCCGCCCGAAGTGGTGATGACCGAGGTTGGCGCCGCATTGGCGGAGGCTCCGATCGATTTGGTCTTTGTCGGTATTGGCGAAAACGGACATCTTGCTTTCAACGATCCACCGGCGGATTTTGGCACCGACGCGCCTTATCTGGTCGTCAACCTGGATGATGCCTGCCGACGGCAGCTTGGAGAAGGATGGTTTGCAACGCCTGGACGATGTTCCGCAGCATGCTATCTCAATGAGCGTTCGTCAGATTCTGAAATCGAAGCACATTCTTGCAATTGTCCCGGACGCCCGCAAAGCAGCCGCGGTCCGAGAATGCTTCGAAGGTGAAGTGACGCCAGTCCACCCGGCGTCGATTCTGCGTGAACACCCGAATACTATCGTGTTTCTGGATAATAGTTCGGCGGCCCAGCTTTCGAGGGCAACAATTGCCGCTCTTTCAAAGTAACCATCAGAGGCGATGCGGCAGCTGCTGAAGACCGAAGTGAGCACGATCATACCAACGCAGGCGTAGGAGAACACCGCTGCTGGCACTGTTCAGCTCCGTCTGAAGCCATAAGACCTTGGCCCCTTACTACGCCTCATATCACTGCGCATGAATTTCAGCTCGCGGCGTTCGAGGTTCTGACACTCGACGTCATACCGCACTAAACGAGCTTCAGCTCAATCCCGAGATCGCGGATCGCATCCGCGGTTGCTTTCGGCAGATTCACGTCTGTGATGATGTGATGAACGCCTGTCGCGTTCACAATCTTCGAAAGGCTCCGGCGACCGAACTTGGTCGAGTCGCATACAGCGACCGCCGTCGTCGAAGCCTTCACCATCGCCCGGTTCACGCGCGATTCCATGATGTTCGGAGCCGTCAGCCCGGCCTCCAGATCGAAGCCATCGACGCCAAGAAACAGGATGTCAGCGTGAATCTCCGTCAGCACCTCTTCGGCCAGCGGAACGACCAGCGAGAACGAGTTTCTGCGCAGCGTACCGCCGGTAAGGATCACCTCAAAATCCGTTCCGCTGAGCTCGGCAGCGATGTTCACCGCGTTCGTAATGACGGTCAGATGAGAGAACCTCTTCAGCGCCCTGGCAATCGCGGTAGTCGTTGTCCCGGAGTCCCGCAGCACGCACTGCCCCTCCTGCACCAGCGCCGCTGCAGCGTCAGAGATGCGCTGCTTCCTGCCATCTATTGCTTCAATTGCGGGGGTAGATGCCGGCTAATAGAGTCTCGAACGTAAAGGACGAGAATCGAAACCGATGAAGAGTCTCCGGCGAGCCCCGAATCAGGCGCACGCACGCGCAAAAACCCGGAGCACATCTCGAATGCGATCAACAATGATCGACTCAGCATCCGCCGCAATTCTCCGACTGCGCATCCTCTCGTACTGAGCAGGCAGATACCGGCTCAGCATGGTCTCTGGGATTGCAATTGACGCCAGGTTCGCCAGCAGCCGTTCCACCGCTGCTTCAATCTCAGGCTTCTGCCAGTAATAACGCGTTCGGTCGCTGTAGCTGTAAATCCGGAGGAGGCGTTGCTGCTCGGGTGTGCCGTGATAGTAACTCTGCCAGTCCTTCGGATCGCGCATCATCGTTTCGTCTACCACCCGCGACAAATGCGAACGCCTATCCGCAGAAAACAACTGACCCTCGATATCTTCGACAGCGTAGAGAGCCTCTCGCATCGCAAACGTCAGAGCAGGCCCCACCTTCAGGATCGCAAACCCATCCTCAACCAGCTCTCGATATCGGTCCGGTAGCTGATAGTCCGTTGAGTGCGCCTCAAATACAATCCCTTCGGTGGTCGAGCGCAACCAGTCCGAAAGAGGCCTTGCCCTCTCGCGATCGTAAAAGACCACAGACTCGTGGCTGAACTCGACTCCAGGCTGAACGACCAGCGCCAGGATCCGGGGCCAAACATTGGCCAAACCATGTTCCGCAAACACATGCCGATGTACCTCCAGCGTTTCCCCAGCCGCCATCACCGACGTCACGTGCAATCCCTCATCCAGAGAGTGCGTCGTCCCACCGGGCGTCGGCACCTCCGAGCCGATCACGTAAATGCACTCCGAATCTACTTGCGCATCCTCTGCAGCCTCGCATAATCGCGCCGCGCGTTGCGCCACAATCTCATTCGATAGCACCACCGGGTCGTCAGCACAGGACATGCTTGCATCCAGATGAATCTTCGTGAAACCCGCCTCGACATACTCCCGAACCATCGCCGCGGCGTTTTCCATCGCACTGGTCGCCGGCAGGTCGCGCCAGGGGTTCGGACCGAGATGATCACCGCCAAGGATCAACATCTCAGGCGCGAGGTCCGCCGCAGTGACCTGCTCCAGAACAAACCGCCGAAAGCCCGCGGGCCGCATCCCGGTGTAGCCGCCGAATTGATTCACCTGGTTGCTCGTAGCTTCGATAAGAAGAAGCGAGCGATCCTCAGCAGCCTGCTCGACGGCTGCACGAATGACCCACCGATGAGCCGAACACACGGAGCAGATGCCCGAGGGCACGCCCGTTTTGCGCTTCGCGAGATGGGCCTGAAGCAACGACGACATCTTCTACCTAGTAAATACCGAATTCCTGAACCACCCGCGCGATCACACCATCCGGGCTCGGCGTATCAGGCTTTAGGTGATGAAAGATGGAGCAATGCAGCCCAAGCAGTTGCCCAAACATGACATCGAGCACCGGACGATGCCCATCCGAAACGTCTATCTCCACCGGCAGATAATAGTTGCTCTGCGGCGCGATCTCAGCCTGCTGCGCGGGCGTCCCTACAGCCGCGCATTTCGCCGCGATCTTCTTCTCGCGAACCTCGCGCAGAATATCCCGCGCGTACAGTGCCCGACGGGCATCGTCTGAGACGAAGCACACAAACAGCGTCGAGTCATCTAACGCCGCCATCGGCCCATGTCGGAGTCCAAGCACCGTCTCCGACGTGGTCGCCACCCGGCCTCCCGTCATCTCCAGCACCTTCAGCGCCGACTCCTTTGCCACGCTCGCCAGCGATCCAGAGCCCACAAAGCACACACGCGGAAAATCCTGTAATGCCAGCCGCTCCGCCAGCTCGGAAGCACTCTGAAGAAGCTGCTTGCCCGCCCTGCTCATACTGCGAAGCACCGGCTCGTATTCTTTGATCGACCACGCATGCGCGAGGCATTGCCCCAACACGATCATGTTCGTGAACGAGCTTGTCATTGCCAGGCTGCGGTCGTTTACCTCTGCATCGAGCACGACAACGCACGAACGAGGATGATCACGGCACACCTCGATCATCCGCGCGTCTTCATTGCACGTAACCACCAGGTGCGCGATCCCGGGATACAGCTCCATCGCGCGCTCCAGCACCGCCACGCCTTCCGGTGAGTCCCCGGATCGCGAAAACGAGATCCAAAGATAATTGCGCTCCGGAACGACGAAGTCCTCCAGGTTCGGCAAGAGGTCGGTGCTCGGGCAAGCGATGACCTCGCAGCCCCAGCTCTGGCGAAGTAGAAGAACCAGAGCCTGCCCGATGTAGTCCGAAGTTCCTGCTCCCACCAGAATCACGACCGGGCGTTGTTCAACCGGCCCCCGTAGCCCGAGCCCCTCAAGAAACGCGCAGATCCTCTCCTGGTTACGCTTAAAAATATCGAGCGTAAGCTTCCATGTCTCGGGTTGTTGAGCGATCTCCCGTGGTGTAAACACAAGTCCCAGGATGTCTTGCTTCTCTGCCGGCAGTTCAAGGATGTTCTGGAGGGTCACTCGAATGTTTCCTTTACCCCTTGGCATGCAGGTCAATGTAGCATAATACGAAATGTAACGATTGTATAAATAAAGATCTAACATGCTGAATGAAGGTTCCAGGCCCTTTGACATCGCGATAGTAGGCGAAACGAACCTCGACCTTGTCCTCTATGGTCTGCCGGAGACGATGCCTGTCGAGCACGAACTCCTTGGGTCCAGCTTCAACTCGCACGCCGGTGGTCGGCGCTATTGTTCTCATCTGCGTGCACTTGCAAGTGCGTGTCCTATTCAATCTAAATCCTAGATAAATGATGCTACGAGATTGTATTGGACAGCAGTCGAACGCCTGGATCAATATGCTCTGCAAGTCTCAAGAATTTTGAGAAACGTTGACTTCTGGATGCCTTAGCTCCGCCGCCGAGAATAACGGATAGATAAAGCGAATCGCCGAATGGATTCCGCTGTTTCAAAAATCTATCTGTGAGCGGCGGAGCAGCAACAAAAGCGATTGCCGGAGAGCTTGAGGCTGGGTAAACCGCAAATGCGGACCGCCGCCGCGGGACCTATCCGCCCAGCCGCACACGAACCCGTGATGATTCACCACCAAAGCTTAAATTTCAGGAGACCAGGAGACACATAGATGAGACAGAATCCTGAACGCGGCATACGGGGCAAAGAGATCGTGCCGAGCAGCCGGCCGAATAATAAATTGGCCCCTGCGACGATTCTTACTTTACTTTCTAGTTTATGTTTCCTCCCGGCGCCTTGCTGGGGTCAAGCCAATCTGCCGTCAGACAGTGCAGTAACCCGTTCCGTTTCGGCCCAAAATCTTACGGACCGGACGCGCCGGAACGACAGTCATGCGCAAAATGCTGCTGAAGGAAGTGGCGAAGCGATCCCGCTCGGCGTAGTCCCACCGGCGGGTCAACGCTGGCACGTTCAAGTCAACGATAAGTTCGACGAGGACGATTCGATCAATCAGGCGCTCTGGAACGGCGGCACAGGCGGTGGTATGCCTCCAGGCTTTTGCAGCACACGCGCCACAAGCTGCGGTTATACAGGCGACGACTGTAAGAGTTATTTCGGCACCTACCCGAAGCCGCCGTTTGCGACCATCGACCGCGGCCTCGGGCTGGCCATTCAGGCGACGCACGCCGCGCCAGGTGACCATAAGTACTATGACAATAAGGCGGCCGACATCCAGAGCTACGGAAAGATAACCATCCACCCAGGCTCTTTCGTCGAGTGGCAAGCGAAGATGCCGACCGACCGAAAAGGTGAGGGGGATGGCTGGCACGTTGACCTTTGGTGCTCAACGCTCGTCCGAAATCGCTGCGACGATTCATCCGAGGTGGATATAGCCGAGAAGATCCTGAGTGTGGGCAACAGTTCAAAAGCGTCCTACATCGTCCACGACCAACCGATGGGAGTGCATACGGTGATTGAAGCTCGCTATGGCGCGCCTGGAAGTCCCGACCTGTCGGCTGGCTTTCATACCTACGGGCTGGCCTGGCGCGACGACCACAAAGGCAAACAAGGATCATTAGAGGCGTACATCGATGGGAAGCCGATCGTCAACCATCCCGTGCCAATTAATGACCCGTCGTGGGGCAGCGGAGCGTACTGCTACGCCGGCTGGATGCAGCAGGAGTCGGGCATCGTTTGGGGTGGTGGCGCGAATATCAACTCGCGCACCTCCTCGCACAACCCGCTCTACGTTAAACGCTTCACGGTTTGGAAGGCGCGCTGACCATTGGACCGTGGATTTCTGTTAGTCACGACGTCGCCATCGTCCGCTTCTGTCATTTGACATGGGATGCGGTAGATTGCATAACCGGCAACTTGCGAGAGGGCAGCCTAAGTTCATCCGTGAGTACTGAGCCATGACTGAAAATCGCCGCTTGCATTTCTGTGCCAAAAAGGATCCGCGTCAAATCGGGAGACATCGCCGGACCACGCGCGATGGCCTGGCATTTGCCACTACTCGCATACCGTGCAACACAAAGTAAGGACACTTCATTGATAAAGGCAAAAATTGCCAGGAAATTGCTTCTTAGCACGATCGGCATAATGACATTGGTGGGAGTACGCCCGGCCCATGCCGCAAACCGGCCACTGCTTGGCGCAGAAATTTGGATCGAGCCCGGGCAAACCCCTGCCCAGATTGACGCATGGTTCCGTGACTTGGCAGATTCGCACATGCCGGTCGCGCGGCTCTTTTTAATGTGGCCCTATCTTGAATCGGCTCCTAATGAATGGAACTTCACTCTTTATGACGCGGCATTCCGGTCCGCCGAAAAATACCACATTCGCATTGTGGCGACGCTTACCCCTAACGGGTTGCCGCCATTCCTCGGCGGCGATGGCAGCCAGGGTGTAGGTGTTCTTCCGACAATAGAAGACCAGCGGTTAGCCACGGCCTATATCGCCAAGGTGGTGGAGCATTACCGCTCCAGTCCTGCACTCGACACCTGGCTCCTGGTGAACGAGCCAGGCCAGGGGCCGGTTGCAAATCCCGCGGCGATCACCGCTTTCAGAAAGTGGCTCTCCAGGCAGTATTCGTCTGTCGATGAAATGAACACCGCATGGGGTACCGCATACAAGGAGTTTGATGCGCAGTCCCCTGATTCAAGCCACATATTTAATCGGAACCAAGAGTTGGATTGGCGCGCCTTCTGGGAGGATTATCAGACCGCGCAACTGCGCTGGCTTGCAGACGAGGTCCGCAAACATGATCGCAACCATCCGTTGCACCTTAATCCAGCTGGACTGCTCAACAATCTTGCTAACGTCTCTGACGATCTTCCTTCGTGGCGGACTTTTCTCGATACGCTCGGTTGCTCGATTCACCCCGCATGGCACTTTAGGCTGCTAAATCGCGACCAGTACGCTCTTGGTGTTTCCTACCTCAATGATCTTGTGCGCGGCAGCATCGAGCCGAAGCCCTACTGGGTCACGGAACTGCAGGGTGGCAACAACATCTACAGCGGCCACAAGCCTATGAATCCGACGGCGCAGGACATCGCGCAATGGACTTGGACGAGCATCGGTGCGGGCGCTGACCGAATCATCTTCTGGCTGCTCAATAGCCGGGCCGAAGGGTTGGAAGCGGGCGAGTGGTCGATGCTGGATTTTCAGGGACGCCCGAGTGAACGGCTGAAAACGGCGGCGGCCATCGCCAACGTTGTGAACCAGCATGAAAATTTTTTCTCCTCGGCACGGCCCTACCATTCTCCAATCACGATCCTGCTCAGCCTGGACACAATGAATTTTGAAGAGGTTTTCAATGTGGACGACGATCCGGCACGCGGCCGTGATGCTCACATTCTGTCAGCGCTCGGATTCTATGAGTCACTTTCGCACTTAGGGCCGCCACCGGATATCAAATATTTTAATGACTACGCCTGGGACAAACAAACAAAACAGCCGAGAGTCGCAATCCTGCCCGATGCGCGTGTGCTTACAAAAGCACAAATCCACTCTTTGCACTCCTTCATTGAGCATGGCAACACGCTTCTCATCACAGGGCTCACCGGCTTTTACGGGCCTCATGCCACGGCGTGGCCGCTCACGGGCTTTCCGCTCGCAGAGATCACGGGCGGCCAACTCAAAGAGGTCTACCTGCGTGGCAAGACCCCTCTGGTTTCGCTGACCGAACCGTCTGACGCAGTCCTCCCGTCGCGTTTTTGGATCAGCAGCATTGATTCCTCATCCACGACGGCAATCGGACAGCAGAACCGTGAAGTGATCGCGACAGAAAGAGATGTACCGGGCGGCGGCAGAGTGATCTGGATTCCATCGCCTATCGGCCTGGGTGCATGGCTCACCGATGCGCAGCCATTGACTCGGTATCTGCAAGCAAGTCTTAACGACGCTCTGTCTGCTCCGTTTACCCTGACGCAACCTCAGGATAGCTGCCTCCTGCGCGTGCTCGAAAACCAGGGTACCTACCTTACAGTTCTCACCAATGGAGCGGAAACGCCAAAGAAGTGCGAAATCAAGGCGCCTCCTGGTCTTCACGCAACCATGCTCTGGGGAAAGATGCCTCAAGGTTCCGCAACCGAGTCGACTTACACATTGGAGCCGCAAGGAACATTCGTCCAGTTATGGCAATGAAAATAATTGGCTCCTCAGGTAGGACTCGAAAGCGCAGCCCAAGGTATTTTCAACAACATGCAGGTCAGCGGATGACACTCAAAACCACCGAAGGCAGCCTTAGACCGATAAACAGCGGTAGACAATCCATTGACCGCCAAGGCATGGGGCGCATGAAATGAACCGAAGAGATTTCCTGATCTGTACCGGCGCGCTGGCCACGGTGAAGGTGAGAGCAGCCACGCCAAAATGGAGGGATTGGCTTGAATCCACCGCGAAGCCAGCCGATCACACGCTGCGAATCGAACCTCTGACACTTGAGATCGGACCGGGCGTATCAGTGAAGACGCTGGCGTATAACGGCCAGGTTCCCGGCCCGCTCTTGCGCCTCCGCAAAGGCGTCCCAGTGAGCGTCGATGTTATCAACAACTCCGATAAACCTGACATCGTGCATTGACACGGATTATTTACTGATCCATTCAACGATGGCGCATGCGAAGAAGGCTCACCGATGATTCCCGCGGGCCACACCTTCCGCTATCACCTCACACCCCATCCGGTCGGCACGCGCTGGTACCACACGCATACGGCTGCCTTCGACGATCTTACTATCGGCACCTACACCGGTCAGTTCGGTTTTCTGCTCGTGGAAGGTCCGGAACCCCAGCCAGCGTATGACCTTGAAGTGAATCTGGCCATTCATCACTGGAATCCATCGTTCGTCCCGATGGCCAGCATCATGCGCGAGCAATCGGCCACGCAGCCGCTTACCAGTGGCTCAGATGTCGGTTATCAGTACGCGACCATCAACGGTCACATGCTCGGTGCGGGCGATCCGCTGCGCGTTCGCGAGGGACAGCGAGTGCTTCTGCGTCTGCTCAACGCAAGCGCGACAGACAATGTTGTGCTTGCGCTTCCCGGCCACTCCTTTCATGTCATTGCCATGGATGGCAATCCGGCTCCCCGTCCCGCTTCAGCCGAAGTTCTCTCACTCGCGGTCGGCGAACGCATCGACGCTATCGTGACTATGGATTCGCCCGGCGTCTGGGTGCTCGGATCGACGCTCGCAAAGGCGCGCGCCATGGGCCTCGGCATCGTGGTGGAATATGCCGGAAGATCCGGCGTGCCGGTTTGGAAGGATCCTGCGCCCAGCGCTTGGGATTATTCGCAATTCGCAGACACTGCCGAGACCCCCGCTCCGGACGAAACCGCCGTGCTCACCTTTCGCGATGCCGGCCTGCTCAAAAGCCCTCGATTCGATACCTGGACCATCAACAACAAGTCCTGGCCCGATATCCCTCCGATCATGGTCGAGCAGGGCAAGCGGTATCGCCTGATCTTTCGTAATGGCAGCGGCGATCAGCATCCCATGCATATCCACCGGCACATGTTTGAAGTCGTCCAGATCGGAGATAAAAAAATGAGTGGACTGATGAAAGACGTAGTGAATGTTATGCCCTCGATACAGTCGCGATCGACCTCGTAGCCGACAATCCCGGCGACTCTCTCATGCACTGCCACATGCAACTTCACATGGACTACGGCTTTATGCAGCTCATCAGGTACAAAAGTTAACCTTACGAGGCGCAATCTCATCTTCGGAAGCGGGCGCACACTCTCTGCCGGGAACATAGGACGGTCACTACAGGATGCAATTGAGAGCAGGCAGGACAATCCGAACGGGCGTCATCTCACTGCTCACGGTGGCGGCCTCGGCTTTTCTCTATCTCGCACCGGCAAGATACGTCTGCGCGGCTCGTCGCCCCTCCTCTTCTTCCGCACATCCCGTTATCGCCGGCGGCCAATGGTCCTAGGATCATTACTCGCACTTAGCTCAGATCAATCGCCTCAATGTGCATCGGCTGCGCGTCGCCTGGATCTATGACACCCATCAACCCGGTCCCGGCATCGAAACCAATCCTCTCGTCGTCAACAATGTCCTATATACCTATACGGCCACGCAGCAGGTAATCGCTCTCAATGCGGCGACTGGAAAACTTCTCTGGATGTTTAATTCGGGCATTCGCGCCGAACAACCCGTGCGTGGTGTCTCATATTGGACGGACGGTAAACAAGCATTTGTTCTCGCTGGCATCATGAACTATCTTTACGAGCTGGATGCCGCTACGGGCCGCCCGGTCATCACCTTCGGAGAACAAGGCCGTATCGATCTCCGCAAGGATCTGCGCGGCGACTATCGCCACCAGTCCATCGTACTCACCAGCCCCGGCATCATCTTCCGCGATCTCATCATCGTTGGCGGGCGCAATCCCGAAACCACACCCGCGCCGCCAGGAGACATCCGGGCCTTCAACGTGCATACCGGACATCTCGTATGGTCCTTTCACACGATCCCGCATCCCGGCGAACCCGGATTCTCCACCTGGCCGCCAGATGCATGGAAGACTGCCGGCGCCGCCAACAACTGGGCTGGCATGGTCATAGATAACAAACGCGGTGTGGTCTACGTTCCAACCGGTTCCGCCGTGCCTGATTTTTACGGCGGCGCCCGCGTGGGCGATGACAGATTCGCCGACTGTCTTTTCGCACTAGACGCTGCCACTGGAAAGTTGTTGTGGAGCTTCCAGGGCGTGCATCACGACATCTGGGACCGCGACTTCCCCTCCGCCCCCGTTCTTGTCACAGTTCGCCGCCAGGGCAAGGCCGTGGATGCTGTCGCGCAGACTACAAAGCAGGGCTTTCTTTTTCTGCTGGACCGCGACACTGGCAAACCGCTCTTTCCAGTCGAAGAGCGGCACGTCGTCCCCAGCACCGTTCCTGGCGAAGTCAGCTCACCTACTCAGCCGTTTCCATTATTGCCCGCGCCTTACGCTCGGCAGACCGTCACCTCAACGATCTCACCCGGCGCACACCAGAAGCACATGCTTACGCCGAAAAACTCTTCCGCACCTTCATCAGTGGCAATGAACAGTTTTATCCCCTTGCCTTGGATAAGCAGACAATTATTGCACCTGGTCTTGATGGAGGAGGCGAGTGGGGTGGACCGGGCGTCGACCCCGCCAAAGACGTCATCTACATCAATGCCAATAATGTTGTTGATGACGGTGGTCTAGCCGCAAACAATCCTAACGCAGGACTCGGCCTTTCTACCTACCAGCATCAGTGCGCTCTTTGTCACCATGACAACCGCGCCGGTGCACCTCCTGAGTTTCCTTCGCTCATCAGCATCGATCGCCGCATGACCGATCAGCAAATCATCGAGCGCATCCACAATGGCAAAAGCAGAATGCCTTCATTTCCCAATCTGCAGGATGACCAGCTTCAGGCGCTGGTCACGTATTTGCACACGGGCATCGATAAATCTTCTGCCGGGCGCGCCTACCCTTCCAGTGATAAGGCTAATAACGGACTACAGCACAATGAGCCTGGCTCTCAATCTGCCGCACGGACTCCACTGTCGCGTGATAGTGAGGGCGCTGTTGCGTACGCTCGCCATTGCGCCATCTGCCACGGCGATGCGATGGAAGGCATTACTCCCGGGTTCCCCGCTCTAATTGGCGTCGGCGATCGCATGAGCTCCACCCAGATCGCCTCGTTCATCCGCATGGGCAGGGGTCGGATGCCGCCTTTTACGCAAGCGATGATCTCGGATACTGAGATACAGCACCTGCTTCGCTTCTTCAATGCGACCGACCTCTCTACGAATACCTACGCAGTTGCTATGGCTGCCACGGACCGGTATCGTCTCTCCGGCTACGTCAAGTTCCACGATCAGGATGGTTACCCGGCTGTCTCGCCACCTTGGGGCACGTTAAATGCTATTGATCTGAACACCGGCAAATACCTCTGGACGGTGCCGCTCGGCGAGTACCCAGAGCTTGCCGCCAAAGGTATGGCTGATACCGGTACAGAAAATTACGGTGGCCCCATTGTTACCGCAGGTGGTCTCGTCGTCATCGGCGCGACTGTATTTGACAACATGATTCGCATTTTTGATAGCACTAGCGGCAAGCTCCTCTGGCAGCACAAGTTACCCTATGCGGCTATTGCAACTCCTACGACCTACATGGTCCAAGGCAAGCAATACATTGTGATCGCCGCGGGCGGAAGCAAGTTGACTCATGGAGCGCCAGATGGATTGTATGTTGCTTTCACCCTACCGTAGCAAACGAAATCATTATGCCGATAACACCACGTATGACTCGACGTCGCCTGCTGCAAACCGCGGCGGCTGCCTCGCTCGTCTCTATGACGACGTATTCCCCATTGAGCACGAAGATAGCCTTATGGCGCCCGAAGAAGGACTCCATAAAGCCTCTCGATTCTTGCAGAAGATCATCATCCACGAAAAACCTATGCAAGCCTGGTGGGCTTAGAACATTAGTCAGCATCTCTGTTTCGAAAAACTTCTGAAGGAAGATGTGCAATCATGTTGATCCTTTCCGTGATTCTGCGGACTGAAACTAGAGAAATAGCAGTTTGATCTCTTCCGTTGTAGCGACGGTCATAGACACCAACAACAGTTCTTCCTGATAGCGGACCGTCGACCCGATTACTTGTCGCTCGACGCAGATTAGATTGAGATGCGCCGCGTTGCGCTTCCGCACCTGTGCATAGTAGGAATGTCTACCGTAATGAATAACGTCTGGATATTCAGACAACACCTTCCTATGGTTTGACGAGTTCGATAATGCCGGTGCCGGAGTGGGTTATCTCGGTCAAGCGATCGATCCCTGGCAGACAGGCACCTGGAGCAATGGAGTCTGGAAGCGTGAATACCAGAATGGTATTGTCCTGTGGAATCCGAAAGGAAATGGGACACAGACCGTAAGTCTTGCGGGCCTTGGCAATCTTAAACACATCGCAGGCAGCCAGGACCCCACGATAGACAACGGCGCCAGCGTAACGAATGGCACTGTGACTCTGAACGATCGCGACGGACTCATCCTTCTGCGTTACTAAACTCCGTCAATGACCGCCGAGAACGATCTCCTGCAAAGGAACATCGTTCTCGCCTCTCACGACTACTGTGGTCGTGCGAGGCGAAGTTGCGGATTCGGCGTTTTAGCTCGCGAGACCGCCCTGATCCAGTGTTGGAAGAAAGGCAGAGTGGCGTTCTCAACACAGCTTATCGTGCAAGGGTATCGAACCAACCGCCAGGCGGCATAACAGAGGGTTAGGCTTGATCGTCCTAGTCTCGTCGCTTGTCTAGAATTATTCGCGGCGTGAGCTGCGGGCAAGCCGGCTCCCGACCAGCCGACGCGACGACCGGTTCCGATTCGGCCCCTCATGTCAGTGATTGGGTCGTCCAGAAAGGCGTTCCGAGTGAGAGCAACACGGACGGCAGCGGGGGAGCAATTCCGCTTGGCGCTCCACCACCGCCTAGAAAGAAATGGCATGTTTTGGCGAACGATCACTTCGACAAGGACGATTCGATTCGTCAGGCGCTCTGGAATGGCGGAACTGGGGGCGGCATGCCTCAGGGCTTCTGCGGTACAGTTGCCACCAGTTGCGGCTACACCGGCAAGCATTGTCAGAGCTACTTCCGGCACGTATCCTCTCGCATCCTTTGGTCCCGTCGCCGTTCGCAAAAAATCAGAGATGCAAGTGGATCGTCGCTAAGGAGAGCTTCGATCCAAACTCTCTTTCAGGAAGATCACGCCGAGTTTCCGCCCGTCAGGCTTACAGAAGGCAGGATGAAAATCCCCGTTTATATGAATAATTCCCGCAGAGTGCGGAGCAAGCCGGAGCAACGGGCCGATGCCAAAATTCCTGTAAGTTGTTGATTATATGGTGGGCACAGCAGGATTCGAACCTACGACTTCCACCGTGTGAAGGTGGCACTCTACCGCTGAGTTATGCGCCCTTTGCCGCTCGACTGGCAACCGGACCCTGCGCCCGCCGCGCCGATCCCGACCCCCAGAATAGCATCCGCCGCGCTGTCCGCCAACGCCGCGCCGCGCTGCCCTCAGCGTCAAATCCAGCCGCTAACCCCTGCGGGTACAATACGGCGGATGATGCTTCCCGATCCTTCAGCCGAGCCCACGGGACCGCCGCCACCGGCAGATTCCGATCCGGCCGCGCAACCTCCTGAGCAAGATGGGGTTGAGAAGGATATGGGAACGCTGGCGCTCCATCCCGGCCTGCTTGGCGCCGCTCAACGAAAACCGGCGACTCCGGCTGACCGGCCTGCGGGCCCGATCGACCTGAGCCCCGAGCGCACCGCCATCCGGGCAGCCGCCGTGGCCCGGGGAGATCTTTCCGCGCTCACCGACGCCGAGGTCATGCTCGAGCTCCGCTCCGGCAATATGGCGGCCTTCGACGTCCTGCTCGCAAAGTACCGTAAGCCGATCATCAACTTTATGTACAGGATGGTCCACAACCAGGCAGTCGCCGAGGAGCTCGCCCAGGAGGTCTTTCTTCGCGTCTACCGTTCGCGCGAGACCTATCGCGCCGAGGCCCGCTTCAGCACATGGCTCTATCGCATTGCTACCAACCTCGGCGTCAACCACGCCCGCGACACCAAGCATGAGCGCTCGGCCTCAACCATTTATCTGGATGAGCCCGACCCGGAAACCGGGACTACGCCGGATGTTGCCGACTCCACGCCCAGCGCCGAGGCCGACATGCTCCAGCGGGAGCGCATGAACGCCATCCGGCAGCACGTGCTCGCGCTGCCCGAGCGGCAAAGGATTGCGGTCCTCATGCACAAGTATGAGGGCCTGGATTACAAGCAGATTGGAGAGGTCCTCAAGCTCTCCGAGTCGGCCACCAAATCGCTCCTCTTCCGCGCCTATCAGACGTTGCGGGAGAAATTGAAGGATTTCGTCTGATCAATCTGCCGCGGCTTTTGATATCGGCTGCGGCTTAAACCGGGAGTCAGACGTCACCTAACCGGGGGCTCTGCTCTCCTGAAAGCAACACCACCCGCAAAGGGGGTTGGTATGAAAAACATGATCGACTGCAAGACTTGTCAGTCGCACCTTCCGGATCTTCTGCTCGATGAAGGCTACGAAGCTGCGCATCCCGAACTCGCCGCTCATCTGGCGGCCTGCGAGGCCTGCCGCACGGAGCTTCAGGAGCTGCGCGCTACCTATACTCTGCTCGACGCGTGGCCTGCGCCCGAGCCCTCGGTCTACTTCGATTCCCGGCTGGGCGCTCGTCTGCGCGAAGCGGAAGCCGCGCGCCCCGAGGGCCTCTTCGAGCGGCTCTATTCCTTCTTCGCCTTCAGCACCGGCCGCCAGCTTCGCCCGGCAATGGCCAGCGCGCTGATGCTGGTACTTCTTCTCGGTGGCGGCACCTACGCGGGCATCTATGAGCATGCCGCTCGCAACGCATCTCAGCCCGCCGCGACCTCGCCCACCGTCAACGATCTCCGTATCCTGGACAACAACGCCCAGGCACTGCAGCAGATGGATCAGCTGATCGATAGCAACGACGACAGCGGCGATCAACCGAGCACGTAACTCGCGAGGGTGAATCTGAGAACTGCAACAAAGCCGCCGCCCCGGTGCACCGAGGACGGCGGCTTCGATATGATGGGCCCCTGAAACGTACTGCAATGCAACGCCACACTCCAACTCGGCGCACACGCTCCGCTCTCGCGCTCGCCCTCGTCTTTGCGATCGCCGCGGTCGTCGCGATCGTTGGCCTTGCCGGAGCCGCGCCGCTGCATGCGCAGTATCGCCATCAGGGCCCTCGCCAATTTCGCCAGTTCCGTCAGCCACGCCAGCCGCTGCCCGCGATGCGTCAAACGCCCGCGCCTCCCGCGCCTGTGGAACGGCGTCCACCTCCCACGAATTCTTATACGGCGCCGCAAGGCGAGCAGCCTCGCTCTCAGGTCGCTCCTACCCAGCAGCGCCGTCCGCGGTTTCAAGGCCAGCGCGGCGAACATCTTGCTCAGTGGATGAAAGAGCATGAGAACCTGACCCCGCAGCAGCAGCAACAGGCGCTCGAGCGCGAACCCGGCTTCCGCAATCTGCCCCAGCCGCAGCAGCAGCGCATACGCAACCACCTCACACAGCTCGACGCCATGCCCCCCCGGCAGCGGCAGCGCGAACTTTCCCATATCGAACTGATGGAGCACCTCAACCCGGCCCAGCGTGAGCAGTTTCGCGGAACCATGCAGCAGCTCGGCTCTTTACCCGACGATCAGCGCCGCGCTGTCGCGCGCTCCTTCCGCGAGCTTCGCGAGATTCCTCCCGGCGAGCGCGCCGCCGCCCTGAACTCCGGCCGCTACAGCTGGATGAACCCCGAACAGCGAGCCACGCTCGACCATCTGCTTCAGATCGAGCCTCTATTGCCGCCGCCAGGAAGGTAAAGCAGATTTTAGATTGCAGATTTTAGATTTTAGATAGTCGAAGCGATGTGCTGAGTCTGGGGAATTTTCAGTCGCACATTCACTACTGATGTGGATTCAGAGCTCTGCAATCTAACATCTAGTATCTAGTATCTAAAGAAATTCCTCGCCAGGAACAGCACATTCGCCGGCCGCTCAGCCAGCCTGCGCATAAAGTACGGATACCACTCCGGCCCGAACGGCAGATACACACGCACGCCATATCCAGCCGCGACGAGCTTCCGTTGCAAGTCGCGTCGTATACCGTACAGCATCTGAAACTCAAACGCGCTCTTCGCGACGCCGTTCGTCTCCACAAAGCGGCAGAGCTGATCGACGAGCGCCTCATCATGCGTCGCAATCCCGCAGAAGACGCCGCTGGTGACGACGCGCTGCATCAGCCGCGCATAGTTCGCATCGACATCGGCCTTCGCCGCAAACGCAATCGCCGGCGGCTCTTTATACGCTCCCTTGCACAGCCGAATACGAATGCCCTGCCTCACCAGCCGCTCCACATCCTCCGCCGTCCGGAACAGATATGCCTGCAGCACCGTCCCCACCGCGCCCGGAAAGCGTGCATACAGCCGCTCGGTCATCGCCACCGTCGCCTCGGTGTACTCCGAGCCCTCCATGTCGATGCGCACAAAGTTCTTCGTC
>Ga0207933_1000241_pt1 | contig 57400 bp, 53 predicted proteins | sample NGESurdeep092012_4_FD_184488 | JGI IMG/M metagenome (GOLD analysis project Ga0207933, IMG submission 184488) | Arctic peat soil microbial communities from Barrow, Alaska - NGEE Surface sample F53-3 deep-092012 (SPAdes) | ecosystem: Environmental > Terrestrial > Soil > Wetlands > Peat ...
GCCTCCTCAGTTTGTTTTGGTTCTTGCTGGAACCCAATTCAACCTATCAGAGGCTTGGCTCTTTTTCGCTTTTCAGCCCTGCTTCACCTACTCCGCTAATTTGGACAGCAATGATAGAATATCCAGTACGCGTGCGGTTCGAGGACAAGCAGGCGTTGACCAGGAGCGAATATGTGCGATCAGGACCATTTTGAAGACGACCGGAAGCAGTACGAGGCTCTCGGTTCGGTGACACGAAAACAATTCGGCATGATACTGGGAGCGGGGGTGGCGATGATGCTTCCACGGGTTGCGAACGCGGCCGCGGTGACCGAATCGGACGTGAACGTGACGACGCCCGACGGCACGGCGGACTGCTATTTCGTGCATCCATCGAGCGGGACGGCTCCAGGTGTTCTCATATGGCCAGACATCTTCGGATTGCGTCCGGCGTTCCGCCAGATGGGTAAACGGCTCGCCGAATCGGGCTATTCGGTGCTCGTGGTGAATCCGTTCTACCGTGTCAAAAAAGCCCCGACCGCGTCCGCCGGCGCCGCAACGCCTATCCAGCAGGTGTTGCCGCTTGCGCGAGGCTTGAACGAGACGACGCACATGACCGATGCGAAGGCTTTCATCGGGTGGCTGGACCGGCAGTCGCCGGTTTCGAGGAATCGGAAGATGGGCACACAGGGCTATTGCATGGGCGGCCCCATGGCGTTTCGTACCGCGGCGGCGATGCCCGACCGCGTCGGAGCGGTTGCCACCTTTCATGGCGGCGGACTCGTCACGGATATGCCGGACAGTCCGCATCTGCAGGCCGCGACGAGCAGGGCGCGGTTTCTCGTCGCAATCGCGGCAAATGACGATATGCGGTCGCCCAATGACAAGAACGTGATGAAAGAGACGTTTGCCAAGGCGAAGTTGTCGGCGGAAATCGAAGTGTACGCCGGCAGCGCGCATGGCTGGTGCCCACCGGATTCGCAGGTCTACAACGAGCCGCTGGCCGAGAAGGCATGGAGCCGCCTGCTCGTGCTATATGGAAAAGCTCTGGCCTGAACGGCGAGCGTTGAGCGCAGCCAGCCTGTCCGCGATCAATTGCTGTCCGCAGAGGTCAGATACCCGCGATAAGCTTAGGGCATGTCGACGTTACTGGAGAAGGCGCTGGAGCAGATCGTCGCTCTGCCGGAAGATGAGCAGGATGCGATAGCGTCTCAGATTTTGTCGTCGCTGGCAGACGAAGACGCCTGGAAGAAGCGTTTTGCAGAGAAGCGCGACGTCATACACCGCATGGCACGGGAAGCGCTCGAGGAAGATGAAAGGGGCGAGACGCGTCCACTGGACGATCTGCTCTAGTGCGGTCGCGGACTACCCGGCAGTTCCGGCGCTTGTTCTCCGATCTGCCAGGTGATGTTCAGCGAGCCGCAAGGCGCGCCTATCGGCTTTTCCAGAGCAATCCGGCGCATCCGGGGTTGCAATTCAAGGAGAATTTTGGGACGGTTCGTTGTCCGTAAATGCCGGCCAACGTGTGAAACAAGAGACATATCGCCGCTTTTATCATGTGAGACCTCCAGTATTGGATTTTCGCAGCCCGAGATAGCAGTGGTTGCCGATGCGCTGCGCCTGGGGCAGACGAAAGAGCAGCAGGTCGAGATAGCGGAAAGGAAAGAGCAGCCAACCGCAGACGAGATGCGCGGCCCCTTGCCATTCCCTGTCTGGCAGGAGCGGTTTCACATATTCGATGACGAAGACGAGCAGGGTGGCTGTGGGGCCGGTGCGTCAACCCTCGGAAACCACCTCCATCGGTCCGGCAAGTTCCTTCAGGCCGTCGAGCGTATCCGGGTTGGGAATGGCGATGTTGCGCAGATCACAGCGAAACGTGTAAACGACTAATCTCAGGCGAAAGAACGCACCGGGTCTTTACCGTCCCAGCCGATCGACGCGGCATAGAAGCGGCTGAAAACAGGGTCGAAGGCCGCGCCTAATTCGATGAGTTCGACCATGCCCGGCAGGTCCCGGGTTGTATCGAGATAGCCGACGCGGCCTCCGGTGGGCACGCGCGCCTCGAACGCCATTTCATAGCCGGAGGCGCGGTAGCGGGCGGCATCGGCGTCGAAATCCTTCGAAGCCACGCCCCAGTGGTGAAAGCCGTAGCCGCGCTTTTCAATGGTTTCCCGATAGACGGATGGAACGTTGGCGTGTTCCTGCAGCAGTTCGACCATCATGTGGCCGGAGAAACTCATCGCGAGCGATATGGAGGCGTTCGTGGACTGCCCGCGATATCGTGCATCCACGCCCGTGAAGCTGTCGAGCAGGAACCACGGTCCCACTTTCAGGTGCTTCACCCAGCGATTCATCGCCTGGTGAATATCTTCGACTACATAAGCCATTTGTATGACGCCGTCGTCAGGTTGCCCGAAGTTTACGAGACCCATTGCCACCCTCCTGTTTCCTCATTGACTCTAATACAGCGATGCGGGGAATCGATAATTTCAGTTTTCTCCCGGAACAAACAGGATCTCCACGGCGTCTCCGCTCTATGCCGACTCAGCGGCTCGTGCGACTTACTTATGCCAGTGCAGCAGCGATACTTCTTACGGTTGCGTTGCAGATGCGCGCTGCCGGGCCGGAATTCGAAATTGCGTGGGCGAAGCCCAACACGTCGGGGGCAATGAACTGGACATTTCGCTATAGTCCTGGCGGGCGCTTCACGGCCGAAAATATGCCGCTCCGGTCCCTGATCGTGACGGCGTACCGGATCAGGGATTTTCAGCTTTCGGGCGTCCCCGGATGGGTCGAATCCGCGAAATACGACATTGCCGCGAAAGCGGGCGCCGATACGACGGACGATCAGAGGTCTCTGATGCTGCAAGCCATGCTGGAAGACCGGTTCCAGCTGAAGGTGCATCGGGAAACGAAGGATCACGCCTTGTATGCGTTGACAGCGGCGAAGCCTGGGCTCAAACTGCGGGAGTCCACGGCCGATTGCGCCGCGGGCAAGTGCGGGGGCTGGAGCCGGAATGAGCGTACGATCACGGGAACGAAAATATCCATGACACAGTTTGTGCAGGCCCTTTCAGATCGCCTGGAGAGAATTAAGCCGCGCATATGAACGCGATCCGGTATTGCTTACTCCTTCTGTCGTGTGTATGCGGGCTTATCGCCGCGGAATATCACGGCCAGGTCAAGTTCGGAGGCTTGCCGGTTCCCGGAGCTACGGTTACGGCAACCGAGGGAGAGCGGCACTTTACCGCGGTAACCGGCCCGCAGGGCACTTATTCGATACCCGATTTGAGCGATGGCGTCTGGACGATTGAAGTCGAGATGCCCGGCTTTGCTCCGGTGAAACAGGATGTCACGCTCATGGCGGGTGCGCCAGCCGGGGACTGGGACCTGAAGATGCTCTCGCTCGATGAAATGAAAGCAATCGCGGGACCCGCGCCGGCCGTTTCGTATGCCGCGCCGCCTGCGAATTCACGGAATAATTTTCAGCGGACGGATCTGAAGGCTTCCGGTTCCGCGCCGGCGGCAAATGCGGACTCCTCGAATGCAAGTTCCGCCGTGCCGGCCAACAGCTCTTTCGCCGGCCAGGACACGAACGAACTGAGCCAGAGGGCTTCCGACGGTTTCCTTGTGAACGGCACGGTGAACAACGGCGCGGCTTCCCCCTTTGCCCAGAGCGCCGCGTTTGGAAATAATCGGCGCGGCGCGGGGAGTCTGTATAACTTCGGCCTGGGTTTTATCATGGATAACTCCGCGCTCGACGCACGCCCGTTTTCGCTGACCGGTCAGGACACGGCGCGGCCGGCTTATAACCGCATGACCGGTCTGGCCAACTTCGCCGGGCCAATCCGGATTCCGCGCCTGTTCAAAAACCCGCCGACGGTATTCATCAACTACCAGTGGCTGCGGAACCGCAACGCCAGTACTGCAACCGCTCTGATGCCGCTCGAGGCCCAGCGCAATGGAGACTTTTCGCAGAGCGCCGTCACGATCCACGATCCAGCCACCGGCGATCCGTTTCCAGGCAACCTGATCCCCGCGAGGCAGATTAGTTCCCAGGCCAAAGCCCTGCTGGCTTTTTATCCGCTGCCCAACTTCAACGGCACCAGTTACAACTATCAGATCCCGCTTACCGGCCTTACCAGCCAGAACAGCCTCCAGGCACGCTTCAACAAGTCCGTCAGCAGCAGGGACCAGATGTTCGGGGTTTTCGGGTTACAGCAGGCCTCCATCAATACCCCCAGTGTGTTCGACTTTCTCGATAAGTCGAGCACGCTCGGGATGAACGTGTCGCTCAACCTGCAACACCGCTTCACCCCGCGGACTTTCGGTACTTTGCAGGTACAGTACAGCCACTACTCATCCCGCGAGACACCGTATTTCGAGAATCGGGAAAATGTTTCGGGAAACGCCGGAATCACGGGCAACGATCAGGATTCCGTGAACTGGGGCCCTCCCTCGCTTGGATTCTCGACCGGCATTCAGGGGCTGTCGGACGCCGTGGCATCCTTCAATCGCAATCAAACGGCCGCGTTTTCCTATAGCAGCCTTTGGAATCGTGGCAGCCATAACGTGACTTACGGAGGCGATTACCGCCGGCAGCAATTCAACAGCCTGGCGCAGCAGAATCCGCATGGCGGGTTTAATTTCACAGGCGCGGCGACGGGCTCGGACTTTGCGGATTTTCTGCTTGGCATACCGGACACGGTCTCGCTCGCATACGGTAACGCCGACAAGTATTTCCGCTCATCGACGATGGATGCGTTCGTGACCGACGACTGGCGCGTGGGCCCGGCGCTGACGATCAACGCGGGGGTGCGATGGGACTACGGTTCTCCGATCACGGAATTATATGGCCGGCTGGTGAACCTGGATCTTGGGCCGGATTTTTCCGCCATCGCGCCCGTGGTGGCTAACAGTCCGGTTGGTTCTCTCACCGGCCAGAAGTACCCGAATTCCCTCATTCAGCCCGATAAGCATGATTTCTCGCCGCGTATCGGTATCGCCTGGCGTCCGCTTCCGGCATCGTCGCTGGTGATTCGCGCGGGTTACGGAATTTACTACAACACGTCGGTCTACCAGTCGATCGCCTCTCAGATGGCGCAGCAGTCGCCACTTTCGCGGAGTCTGAGCCTGCAGAATAGTCTCTTCGCCCCGGGCCTCGACTTTGCGAGCGGTGCTTTCACGAATACGTTCGGCATCGACCCCAACTTCCGTGTCGGGTATTCTCAGAACTGGCAGGCATCGGTCCAGAGGGACTTGCCGGGATCGCTGGTTATGACCGCGACGTACCTTGGCTCCAAAGGTACGCGGGGCCAGCAGGAGTTCTACCCGAACACGTATGCGCCGGGCGCCGTAAGCCCTTGTCCATCGTGTCCCACCGGGTTCATTTACATGACTTCGAATGGGAATTCGACGCGCGAGGCGGGCCAGTTGCAATTGCGGCGGCGGCTTCACAACGGCCTGACCGCGAGTCTGCAGTACGTCTATTCGAAATCGATCGACGACTCGTCATTGGGAGGGCGCGGGCAGGGAACGAGCCTGGTGGCACAGAACTGGCTGGACCTGAGCGCGGAGCGGGGCCTGTCCACTTTCGATCAGCGGCATCTGCTCACTTTTACCGCGCAATACACCACCGGCATGGGTATCGGCGGCGGGACGCTGCTCAGCGGGTGGCGTGGCGCACTGTTGAAAGAGTGGGCCGTTATCTCGTCGGTCACCGCCGGCACGGGTCTGCCGCTGACGCCTTCCTATCCGATTGCGGTGCCGGGAACGGGATTCACCGGTATCCGGCCGGACTACACCGGCGCTTCTTTATATGCCGCGCCGGGTGACCTTTACCTGAACCCCGCGGCTTACAGTGCGCCCGAGGGAACGTGGGGCAATGCCGGCCGCGATTCCATTACCGGCCCGTCGCAATTCACGTTCAACGCATCGCTGGGACGTACGTTCCGGTTGCGGGACCGCTACAGTCTTGACTTGCGTGTGGATTCAACCAATCCCCTGAACCATGTTACGTTTGGCACCTGGAACGCAACCGTTCTCAGCCCGCAGTTCGGCACGCCTTTCTCGCCGAATGCAATGCGCAGCCTGCAAACGACTTTGCGCCTGAGGTTTTAACAATATGCGCCTCACTTGTTTCTTCCTGATCGGTATGCTGGCCGCCGCGCAGCAACCGCGAACGGCTGCCCAGGGGGATGGCGCCGCCACTTTCTCGTCCAGCACGCAGCTGGTTATTGAGACGGTGACCGTCAACGACAAGAGCGGGAAATCGATCGAAGGGCTCGCCGCGAAGGATTTTACCGTTACCGAAGATGGCGCCCCTCAGGTCATTAAATTCTTCGAGTTTCAGAAGCTGGATGAGACGCTGGCGCCCCTGCCGCCCGAAACCGGAACGCCCGGTGTACTCCAGCGTTTCCCCTCCAGCAGGATTGCGCCCGAAACACCCGGTAACACGCGGTACAGGGACCACCGTCTGCTGGCCCTCTATTTCGACCAGACTGCGTTGCCGCCGGCCGACCAGATCCGCGCGCTCGATGCGGCGATGAAGTTCATCCGCACGCAAATGACGCCGGCGGACCTGATGGCTATTATGTTGTTCGAAGGCGGCGCGGTCCGGGTGCTGCAGGATTTCACCGCCGATCGCGACCGGCTTTCCGCCATTGTCGAAACCATCGCCGTGGGCGAGGGCCAGGGCTTCGATGAGACCGCCGCCGACGACAGCGCAGCCGATACGGGCGCGGCCTTCGGGCAGAACGACAGCGAGTTTAATATCTTCAATACGGACCGCCAGCTATCCGCGCTTCAGACGGCGGCGAGAATGCTGGGGCAGTTGAGCGAGAAGAAATCGCTGCTCTATTTCGCGAGCGGTCTTCACCTGAACGGAACGGATAACCAGGCGCAGTTGCATTCGACGGTCAATGCCGCCATTCGCGCCGGCGTGTCTTTCTGGCCGATCGATGCGCGCGGGCTGGTGGCGGACGCGCCCCTGGGGGATGCGGCGAAAGGCTCGCCCGGCGGAATTGGCATGTATAACGGCGCTTCGGCGATGGCGTTTACGAACAATTTCCAGCAATCGCAGGATACGCTCTACGCGCTCGCCGCCGACACGGGCGGTAAGGCTCTGCTCGACAGCAACGATCTCGCGGGGGGAATCGTCAAGGCGCAGAAGGCTGTTTCCAATTACTACATCATCGGGTATTACACCAGTAACCAGGCTTTGAACGGTAAGTTTCGCCGGGTGAAGATTTCGCTGAACAACGGCTTATCCGCCAGTCTTGATTTTCGCCAGGGCTACTTTGCAGGCAAAGAGTTCAACAAGTTCACCACCGCCGATAAAGAGCGGCAACTGGAAGATGCGCTGATGCTGGAAGACCCCATCACCGAGTTGACGATCGCGATGGAAGTGGATTACTTCCAGTTGAACAGGGCCGAGTATTTCGTACCCGTGATAGTGAAGATTCCGGGGCGCGAACTGGCGCTCGCCCGCAAAGGCGGCGCGGAGCGCACATTGATCGATTTCATCGGTGAGGTGAAGGACGATTACGGCACAACGATTCAGAACGTCCGCGACAAGGTGGATATCAGATTGAGCGACACCACGGCGGCCGAGCTGGCGAAACGTCCGATTGAATACGACACCGGTTTTACGCTGCTTCCCGGCAAATATACGATGAAGTTCCTGGCCCGCGATGCCGAGACGGGCAGGATCGGCACCTTTCTCGCCACGTTCGTTATTCCGAACCTCAACAAGGAAGAGACGCGGATACCGATCAGCTCCGTGGTACTGAGCAGCCAGCGCGTCGAAGTGGGGGATGCTTTATTCAGCGCGGGAAAAGAGAAGGAACGGGCGAAAGCTGAATTGGTGAACCCGCTGGTGGAGAATGGCAGGAAGCTGATACCCAGCGTGACGCGCGTGTTCAGCAAGAGCCGCGCCATGTACGTTTATCTGCAGGCTTACGAACGCGCCGCCACGAGCACGCAGCCGCTGGTAGCCTTCGTCACCTTCTATCGCGGGCAGACGAAGGCGTTTGAAACGTCTCCGCTTCCGGTGACCGACGGTCTGGATCCGAAGTCGAAGGCGTTGCCTCTCCGGTTTAATCTGTCGCTCGACAAGTTGCCCGCGGGTGAGTACACCTGTCAGGTCACGGTGCTCGATCCGGGAGCGCGGAAAGCGGCGTTCTGGGAAGCTCCGGTCATGCTGGTGCCGTAGGGCGCACCGATCTGTTACCGCGCCGGGCCGGCCGGCTTCTCCGGCTCGCCGGACTTTTCCACCACGACAGTGAATTTCGATGACATCGCCGCAAGCGCTCCCACGGCGGCGATAACGGGCGCGAAGACCGCGCCCAAAGCCGCTACACTCACCGGAATCTCAATAAACGTGCGCCCACTTTCATCTTTGATGACGATGCGGCGCACGTTGCCTTCCCGAATCAGCGATCTCACCTTGTCGGAGAGTTCATGACCGAAGACGTTGATTTCCTCAAAAAAGGTTTTCAACTTTTCCATCCCCTGGCGTTGGCTTGAGACTCCCTCACTGGCAGTGGAGGGATGTCGAGATAATATTCTGGCCGCTGAAGATCCCGCCCCCGGTCGCGTCCAGCGAGATCGTAGTCCCCGCGCTCACCGCTATGCTTGCGCCGGTCATATTTCCCGTCGCGGGCCCGCCCGCGTTATTGGTGGTGACTGAAAGTGCGGTAGCAGCACCATTTACCCAAAGGGTAACGGTGACCGCGCCTCCGCCACCGAGTCCGGTTGGCACGGCACTAACGTTGACATACAAAGAATCTATGGTGCATGCCGATGGCATGGTGAGGAGAGCCTGGGTATACAGCACCCAATTGCCGCCAACGGTGGCATCTCCGCTGGCACTGGGAGAGAAGTAGAACGACGTTACGGTAGCCGGGTTGAGGACATTCGCCGCGAGCACGAGGGCGGGCCCGGTTGCGCCCGCCGGACCGGTCGTGCCAATTCCGGTGGCTCCCGTTGCTCCTGTAGCGCCGGTTGCTCCTGTAGCGCCGGTGGTGCCAATTCCGGTTGCCCCTGTCGCACCGGTTGCTCCTGTTGTACCGGTAACTCCAGTCGCGCCGGTAACTCCAGTCGCGCCGGTAACTCCAGTCGCGCCGGTTACCCCAGTCGCGCCGGTAACTCCAGTCGCGCCGGTTACTCCAGTCGCGCCGGTTACCCCAGTCGCGCCGGTTACTCCAGTCGCGCCGGTTACTCCAGTCGCGCCGGTTACTCCAGTCGCGCCGGTAACTCCAGTCGCGCCGGTAACTCCTGTCGCGCCGGTAACTCCTGTCGCACCGGTAACCCCAGTCGCGCCGGTCGGTCCTACCGGTCCAGCCTGGATGATTTGAAGTACCGGTTGGTGGCTGGTCGTGACACTCTCTTTACTGTCAAGAAAAATGTCCGCCGACCCAATACCAGTAAGCGCAAATCCCTGATTGTCGGCAGGAGTCGCGATCCAGTCCTGAAAACTGGCAGTGACATCGATGGAAACGAATTGACCGCCCGTAGTAACAGGTATTGTTCCGAGCGATGTTCCCGCCGACGGGCGTGAATTATACACAACTGTCGATTCGCTCCACGCGCCGCCGGCGTTCGACACCTGAATCGAACCCGCCGTTCCAATACGGTTGACCCATAACACGAGATTAATCTTCGAGCCGGCCGCGAGTCCGGTTCCGGCAGGCAGACTCGAAAGATCGAATTTGATAAACGCCTGCGAGGTTCCGCCCACTTCGAGGAATGGAGAGTTTCCGAAATTGACCGCTGGAAACGCGGAGTTCACGTGAGCGTCGTCGCTCGGTGAAACAGTTTGCGCCATTAATCCATGACACAGAGTCAGGCCAGCCACTACGGCACCGGCGAATAGCTTGCGGAGATTTGAAGTTGACGCCACTAATTTTTGATGGTAGTACGAAAATCGGTTCAATATATTATTTTTTTCCACTAAGATGGGGAGTAACCGTGATCGTACTCAGAAATTTTCCCGTAATGGAACGAGTTGCCGGCATGCAGGCGGCCACCTGAATACAATGCGAAAGGCAACCGCATTTGTGCTCCTTGCGGGCCTTGCAGCCGCACGCCTGGCCGCCGCGGGAGGGTTTTCGTATACCGGCAGTTTTGCCACCGATAACGATAAGCGGGTATTTTACTTTGATTTAACGGCTCCAGGCGCGGTTATTTTGCGCACGTTTTCTTATGGAGGCGGCACGAACGCGGCAAACGCCACGATCCCGGGCGGGGGCTTCGATCCCACCCTTTCGGTGTATGACTCCAGCGGAAATCTGCTGGCCTACAATCGCGATGGCGGATGCGGCAGCGTCGCGGCCGATAGTACTACCTCCTTTTGCTGGGACTCCTATCTGACGTTGCAACTCCCCGCGGGTCATTACAGGGCAGTTCTGACGCAATCGGATAATCTGCCCAACGGCCCGACGCTGGCGGACTCGTTTGTATACGATGCACAGACGACCTTTACGGCCGCACCGGGCAATGCCTCTCCGGGTTTCTGGGATTTCTTCCCCAGCAAGCGAACCGCATCCTATGCAGTCGACATCGGGGGCGCGGCTTCTTCGGAAACGACCACGATTACCAGTTCGGCCACGCTTCCAGGTGGGGTTTCCACTATGGTGTATCCCCCCTTTACTTTCACCGCTCAGTCCGGACCGGGAGCGACGCTGGCATGGTCGGTGATTTCGGGATCTCTTCCGGCGGGCTGGACACTGAATGCCTCAACGGGGATTCTCTCCGGGGGAAGTGTCGCCGCAGGCTCGTATTCTTTCACGGTTCAGGTTACCGATGGCATTCAACCGTCCGCTCCAAAAACGGTGACTCTCCTTATATATAATCCGCTGGTCATCAGCACGGCTACCCTGCCGAGCGGAATGGCAGGCCACGCTTACACGGCCACGGTGGCGGCCACGGGCGGTTCCGGCAATTACAACTGGAGTGCAACCGGCCTTCCGGCTAACCTTGCCATTTCCGCGGCCGGGCAAATTACCGGGACACCGGCGTCGGGTGGATCGTTCACTGCGGCGATTTCCGTTTCGGATGCGGGCGCCGGTCTGATTGCCACCGTGAATTTGCCGCTTACCATCGCTTTCCCGCCGCTTCAGATCACCGGTTCCGGTGCGCTCGGCGGATTTGTGCCAGGCTCGACGATCTCCTCATCGGCTGTAGCGGCGTCGGGCGGACAACCGCCCTACACCTGGTCAGCCACCGGTCTGCCTCCCGGATTCAATTTGAACGCCTCCACTGGCGCATTCAGCGGCACCGGGCCTGCTCCGGGCGTCTACGGCTTCACGCTTAACGTGTCCGACTCCCAAGCCACGCCGGCAACGGCCAGTCTTCCTGTCGGCTTCTCGGTCCTTGGAATCACAACATCTTCGCTGGTGGGCGGGTCGACGACCGCCGGGTATTCGCAAACGATCGGCGCAATCGGCGGCACGCCGCCCTACTCGTTTTCCGGTTCCGGCCTGCCTGCCGGGTTGTCGCTGTCTTCCGCGGGGCTCCTGAGCGGGACTCCTTCGGCTGTCGGCACCTTTTCTCTCACCTTACGGGTTACCGATTCCGCCGGGCTTTCGACGGCGTCGAACTTTGCCCTCGTAGTCACTGGCCCGCCAACTCAGCCGCTCAGCGTAACGGGCGGGCAACTGACGAGCGGGAATGCCACGGTCCCCTATTCCACCAACCTCACGGCCAGCGGGGGCACCACGCCTTACACATGGTCGCTGACAGGGGGGATTCTCCCCGACGGCGGGGTTTCATTGAGCGCTTCCGGAGCCATTGCGGGCACGCCGAAGACGCCTGGGATCTACACCTTTACCGCGTTGGCAAAGGATTCCGCGGGCGCTTCCGCATCGGGGACCTTCACCATCTCAATCGGCGCGGCGCCGCTGGTTTTGACTTCGGGTACTTCATTTCCCACTGGCATCGCCGGTTCGCCTTACCCCTTGCAAATCCTGAGCGCGAGCGGCGGCGCGGCACCCTATACGTTTACCATCGGCAACGGGGCATTGCCGGACGGACTGATCTTTGCGTCGCCTCAATTCAGCGGCACCCCGACTGCGGCGGGCACTTTTCGCTTCACCGTGACGGTGACCGACGCCGCGGGGAATACGGCATCCCTACCCGCATCCATCACCATCAGCCCGGCGTTCCTGAACCTGATTCTTTCGCAGACCAATGTCCCGTTCTCCATGACGGTGGGATCGGGCGGCGTACCCACGCCAGCCAGCGTGACGGTTAGTTCGAGCGACGTCAGGCAAATTCTGAATTACTCCGTAATTGCGACGCCGGCGGTTTCATGGCTCGATGTCACGGCTGGCGCGAACGCAACGCCGGGCAGTATTGCATTCGCGATCGACCCTTCGGCGCTTTCGCTCAGCGCGGCGGCAACGCCGTATCAGACTACGGTCATCGTTACCTGCGTCGCGCCCAGCCCATGCGCCGGGATCGCGCAGACCATCGCAGTGTCATTGGATGTCACCGCGCCGGCTCCGCAGTTGAGCCTTACCAGCGCCTTGTTGAATTTCTCCGAGCCGGTTTCGAATGCAACAGCTCAAAGTCAGAGCCTGGGTATTCAGAACAGCGGGGGAGGAACACTCACTATCGGCTCCGTGACTCCAGGCGACAGCTGGCTCACCGTAGGTGGCGCGCCGTCCGCGGTTCAGGGTGGCCCGCCCACTTCGATGACCGTGACGACAAATCCCGCGGGTTTGGCCGCAGGCATCTATCGCAGCGCGATTACGGTGGTTTCGTCCGCAGGGACGACCGCGGTTCCGGTTGTGCTCAATCTGACGCAGATCCCGACCATGACCCTGGGTCCGGCGGGAACGACGATTCAGACACAGGCTGGCAACGCCCCGGGTAACACGGCGGGGTCCTTTAACGTGAATGTGACAGGCGGCGGTTCGGCTGCCTGGAGTGCCTCCGTCCTGCCGGGTGCCGCCTGGTTGAGCGTAAGCACTCCGGCCGGTAACGCTACGGATGGAAACCCTGGAACAGTGAGTTTCGCGATCGATCCTACGCTCTCCGCGGGGCTCTCCGCCGGGACCTATACCGGCTCGATCCAGGTGACTTCGGGGGATGTTGCCGATTCGCCGCTGGTTTTCCAGGTGTATTTGAATGTGAATCCGGCGGGCTCCGCTCCTCCGCCACAGACCGGCAGCAGCGGGCTTGTCTTTAATGCCACCACGGGAACCCCGGCGCCGTCGGCCGTCCATGCTTCGGATGCAGGTTCTCTTTCTACTCCACCTGCGCTGATCTCGTCTCAGACCATTCCGATCTACGCGAGTTCCAATAGCGCAGTCCCGTATCAGGCCTCAGCCAGCACCTTCGATAGCGGCACATGGCTGTCGGTCAGTCCCTCGACCGGATTCGCGTCCGCTTCCGCGCCTGGCCAGTCCGTCATCACTACGAACGCCACGGGTCTTGCACCGGGCGTTTATCGTGGCGGAATCAGCTATGCTTTTGCCAGCGACGCGGTGCGCACCGTCAACATTACTCTGCTGGTCAAGGCAGCGGTTCCCGCAGGCACGGTTTGCACTCCGTCGACGCTGGTTCCGACGCAGACCGGGCTCTTCGACAATTTCGCGGAGCCCGCGGGATGGCCGACGCCGCTCGCTATCGACGTTTTGGACAATTGCGGCTCGGCGGTGCCGGTCGCGCAGGTAGTTGCAACTTTCTCGAACGGCGACCCGCCACTCACCCTGGTCCCGGCCGATAACACTTCGGGGACATTCATCGGTACCTGGACGCCGCGCGCCATTTCGTCCCAGGTCACCGTTACCAGTCTCGCGACCTCGGCTGGGCTCACTCCCGCGTCCGTCGCGATCACGGGTTCGGTGCGGCCGAACAACGTGCCGCTGCTCAACCTCAACACCCCGACGAATGTGTGGAATCCGCTGATCGGCGGGGCGCTCGCTCCGGGCGCGATTATCCAGATTTACGGTTCCAGTCTGGCGGCGCAGTCGACGCCGTCCACGAATCCGCTGACAACGAAGCTCGGCAATACGTCGGTGACGATCGGCGGCATTCCCGCGCCGCTCTATTACGCCGGGCCGGGACAGATCAATGCACAGGTACCGTTCGAACTCACGCCTGGCAATCGTTATCAGCTGATCGTCAATAATAACGGGGCTTTCAGTACGCCGGCTCCGCTTCAGTTAGCGTCGGTCGCGCCTGGGATCGCAACCTATCTGGCCACGGGCGCCGTTATCGCCCAGCACGCGGACTATAGCCTCGTGACGGAAGATTCGCCGGCCCGGCCGGGTGAATATCTTATGTTCTATCTGACGGGTCTGGGAGCGACGGATACCCCCGTTGCAACAGGCGCGCCTTCGCCCCTGAGCCCGCTGGCCCACCCTCTGGCTCAGTTGACGCTGACCCTCAACGGCGCACCCGTGCCGACTGCCTTCGTGGGCCTGACGCCGACTCTGGTCGGGCTCTACCAGGTTAATTTCCAGATGCCGGCCACCTTGCCCAGTGGCGATCTGACGCTATCCGTCGCCCAGTCAGGAGTGCAGAGCAATACTGCAATTCTTCCCGTGCAACAATGATGCCGAGGCCGCAAGGCTGTAGCCGTCCGTGCCCTTTCAGATTTTTGAAACAGAGTCGCGTTCCATTCTGAGCCCGGTTTCCGGGTTTCTGGCGGAGGCAGGGTTTACCCATTCTCTGACGCCCGCGCGAAATTGCACCTTCGGTTGTAGTTACTGCTATGTCCCGACCATGCGCGTGCAGGCAGGCCTGCGCCCCGAGGACTGGAAACACTGGGGCCAGTGGACTACGGTGAAGCGCAACGCGGCCGAATTGCTGCGCCGCGAGCTTCGTCCGGATCAGGCGATCTACTGCTCTCCGCTGACCGATCCCTACCAACCCGCGGAATCGGAGATTTGCCTGATGCCCTCCCTGCTGGAGGCGGTGGCGAGCCATCCCCCGCGAATTTTCACGATCCAGACTCGTGGAACCCTGATTACCCGCGATCTCGATCTGCTGCGATTCGCCGCCGCACGGACCCGGCTGCGCGTGAGTTTCTCCATTACCACCGATTGCGATGACGTGCGCCGGATCTTTGAACCGCATTGCGCCTCCATTGGCGAGCGATGGGAAACGGTCGAGGCATTGCAAGGGGCTGGAATTGAAACGTGGGTTGCCATCGCCCCGATTCTGCCATGCAATCCCGAAGCCCTCGTGGCTGGCGCACTGGCGCGCACGCACGGGCCGATAATCGCGGATCCTTTGCATGTGCGCGCGGTCAAGCGGTCCGGCGCCACCACCCGGGAGGCCGCCATTGCCATCTGCGAACGGCACGGTTGGAAAGACTGGCTGGAACCCGCGTTTCAGCGCTCGATACTGGCGCGCATGGCTGCGGCCGCGCACGGCGCCGGCCGCGATTTCGGCCACGGCCCGGGTGGATTCGGACTACTGGCCAGGTAAGGTGCCCGGGAACATACGGCGGCACACCGGCGTCTTATAATGAGGGGAGCTTCATATTTGAAGTAAACCCCGAGGAATAATTGGCAGCCAACTACTCTCTGAACCTGAACTCAAGCTTGACGCCCGAGCAGGAAACGGCGCTGGAAGACCACCGCCTTATCTCCAGTCTCCAGGCGGGCGAAGAGACAGCATATGAACAACTGATTGCGCGTTTCCAGTCCCAGGTTTACAACCTGGCCTACCGGTTGCTGAACGATCAATCGGATGCGAGCGATGTGGTTCAGGAAGTCTTTTTGAAGATCTTTCGCAACGTCGGCAGTTTTCGTGGCGAAAGCACTCTGCGCACCTGGGTATACCGGATCGCGGTTAACGAATCTCACAACAGGCGCAGATGGTTGTTCCGTCACCGCCGCGGCGAAACGGGAATCGAGGACACCTTCGAAGATTCCGAGACCCGTGAAAAACCACTGATGGATTCGGGCGAGACACCGTTTGACTTCACCGTCAACCGGGAAGCCCAGATCCTGCTCGAAGAAGCGCTTGCGGCTGTTAATCCCGTCTTCCGCACCGCACTCGTCCTGAGGGAGGTCGAGGATATGAGTTATGAGGAGATTGCCGACGTTCTGGAAGTTTCCATTGGCACCGTAAAATCCCGGATCGTCCGGGGCCGTGACGCACTGCGGCGAAACCTTGCAACCAGACTCGACCCGTCGCCATCCCTGCAACTGGTTCCGAGGACCGCAAAATGACCGCTGAGTTGACCTGCAAGTCCGTTCGGGGCTCGTTGTGGGATTATGCCGCGGGAACTCTCGATGACAACGAACGCGAGAGCGTGACCGCGCATATCCGGGATTGCCGGGACTGCAATTTGCATCGCTCCGAGGTGCGGTCTCTGCGGACCGGGCTCAAAAGCCCGCCCCCGATGAGCGTTCCCTCGCTCCTGTCAACCCGGTTGGCGGTTATCGCTTCCCGTGAGCGGTCGCGGTTGATGCTGCGGCGGACGCTGGCGGCGCGCATGCAGGAGTTACGGTCCCGCGCGAAGTTGTTGTTCGACAATCTGCTGCGGCCGATCGCCGTGCCGGTGGCTGGCGGAATGCTGGCTTCTTTTTTCTGCTTCGTGGCGATTGTGGATACCCTGCACTACCATCCCGAATGGCAGCCCGATACACCGGTGGGCTTGTTTACGCAAGTGACGGTTGGCGATTTATCTCCTTTTTCGGTGAATAGCACCGACGATGTGATCGGTGTGCAGCTTACGGTGGATGCCAACGGCGAGGTCAGCGATTTCGAGGTGCCGAAAGGGAACGTATCGCCGGGCGAAATGAAAGAAATCGGTAATCTGGTTCTCTACAGTACTTTCAATCCGGCTACCTCGTTCGGGCAACGCGTGACGGGAAAGATTCGCGTCGACATCCGTCACATCAATATTCGCGGCTGACCGGCGAGAGCAGACCCGCAAATTGGCGCGTCAGAAACTTGGGCAGCATTTTCTCGTCAACGGCAAAGCTCTGGAGCGGATTGCGGCAGCCGCATGCGGCGATCGCGCGCCGCTCGCGGTGGAGATCGGCCCCGGGCGCGGCGCGTTAACTGAACGTCTGCTCGCCCGTGCGGATCGCGTCGCGGCGATCGAACTGGATCGGGCTTTGGTGGATTACCTGCGCGAAAAGTGGCGGGGAGAAACGCGCCTGGAAATTCTGGAGGCGAACGCGCTGGAGGTGGATTGGTCCCGCTTTGCGGCGGGAGCGCCCGGGGGAGTGCTTGTGGGCAACCTGCCGTACTATATCGCGAGTGCGATCATCTCACGATATGTGCGCGCGCCCGGATTGTTGAGCCAGGCCGTATTCCTGATTCAGAAAGAAGTGGCGGAGCGGATCACGGCCGGCCCGGGTCGCCGGGAGTATGGGTATTTCTCGGTGGAATGCCAGTTCTTCGCGCGAACGGAGTATCTGTTCACCGTGTCGCCGGGATCGTTTCAACCGCCCCCGAAAGTGGATTCGGCCGTGATCCGTCTGATGCCGCGAGCGGAGCCGGCGCTCGACGATACGAACGGTTTTCTCGCTTTCGCTTCCGCCTGTTTCCGGCAAAAGCGGAAGACGCTGCGCAACAATCTTGCGGGAAAGTATCCCGCCGCGTTATATGAGGGGCGGCCGGAGATCGCGCGCCGTGCCGAACAGTTGAGCGTGGCGGAACTGGTGGAACTGTATCGGGCGCTGTCTCCAGGCGCTTTACGTCCAGCCGAGGGCGGCGCGTAGAACGATCCACGTCTTCTCCGCGCTCGAAAGGGAGATGCGGCGCGTCAGCACGTCGTATTGCGACGCGGCCACGCGATCGAGCAATCCTGAGTAGATCGAAATGAGCGCCCAAAGCGAGGCCCGGCTTTTCGGCTGAATCAACTGCAGTAACGGCGCGGACTCCTGGTAGTAGCGGCGCGCCCGTGATGTTTCGAACTCCATCAGCCGTCCAAACCGATCGGTGCGGCGCGCCTGTTGCAGGTCCTCCGCCGACACTCCGAATCGCTCCAGATCTTCCGCCGGGATATAGATGCGCCCCAGCCCGGCATCTTCCCGGATATCGCGCAGAATATTCGTCAGCTGGAATGCAATGCCGCATTTCTCCGCAAGAGGCAGCGCGGCTTCCCGCGATTCCGGCGACGCAAATCCAAAGATGTGAACGGTGGTGAGGCCGACTACCGAAGCGACGCGGTAACAATACCCGTAAAGCTCTTCGAAGGTCCGGATGGTCCTCGGTTCCAGATCGGATGCCACGCCCTCGATCATCTCGTAAAAGTATTCGTGCGGGATCGCGTACCGCTCCACCGAATCGAGAAACGCAGGCCAGGCCGGGTTGTCATCGGGACGCCCCGCGAGCGCGTTTTGCAGGGCCACGCGCCAGCGGTCCATGGCGGACCGTGTCGCGCCCGGCTCGTCGCTCAAGTCGTCGCAATAACGCATGAACGCGTAAATCGCGCACATGGCATTCTTCTTTTCGGGAGGCAGAAGGACGAATGAGTAATAGAAATTCCGCGCGCGTTCTTTAGCCACGCCGCGGCAATGCGCGTAAGACTGCTCAAGCGGGATACTCATGCGGCGAGTTCAGGCCGCCCGGGCGAAGGCGGCTCTGGCAAGCGAGCCGATCAGCAGGCTGACGCGCTCCACCTTCGAAATTTTCGGACGCCGCGACAGCACGTCGTAACCCTGTTGCTCGATCTTGTCCAGAATGCGCATCCCGCCGCGGCTGAACAGTGCGAGATCCACCGCCAGGCGCCGGTTCACCATTCCGCTCAAAGGCAGCCCCGTGAGGAAAAGCTCCCGCGTGCGATCGACTGCTTCGCGCATGACCGCGCGAAAACGTTCGTCGAACCGGTGCGCGAACAGGTCTTCCACCGTGTAGCCGTGTTTTTCGAGAAGATCGAGAGGGAGATAAACGCGGTCCTTTTGCTGGTCTACCGTGACGTCCTGCCAGAAATTCGCCAGCTGGAGAGCGGTACAGGTGGCGTCCGACAGGCTTTGCCGTTCGGCATCGGCATAACCGCAAAGATACAACACCAGCCGCCCCACGGGATTCGCCGAATACACGCAGTAGTCGAGCACGGCGTCCCAGGTTCGATACCGCGTGACCGTCTGGTCCTGAACGAAGGCACGGATCAGATCGGCAAAGGGTTGCTTCGGAATGCCGTATTTCTTCGCGGTGCCGCGCAGGGCGGTAAAGACGGGATGCCGCGCTGCGTCCGGATTTGGACCGTCATACATGCGGTCGAGTTCAGTGCCCCACCATTTGAGCAGCCGCAGGCTCTCCTCCACGTTGCCGATCTCGTCCGCCAGATCGTCCGCCCACCTGCAATACGCGTATACGTTGTAAAAATCCTGGTGCAGTTCTTTTGGCAGGAGGAAGCTGACCACGTGAAAATTTTCGTAATGGCGGGTTGCCAGCCAGCGCGTGTATTCCTCGGATTCGGTGAGCGTCCAGATGCGGTCCAGCGCTTCCGGATTGCGGACGAAGTCGCGCGGCAAAAGCAGCGTGCTCATGGAATAATCGCGGTCTTCAGCGGACCGCTTCCTTCCATCAGCCGGAAGAGCACTTTCGACAAATTCTTCAGCGGCTCCTCCGCCTGCACGAACGCGCGAGCGGTCACGCCGCCGGTTTCAATAATGTCGAGGGCTTCCCGGAAAGCGCGCGGAGTATGGTGAAAACTAGCGCGGCACGTAATTTCCGAATAATGCAGCAGATTGGTATCTAGCTGGACCTTCGTGCCGCTCGGCGGCCCGCCGAAGAAGTTCACCACGCCGCCGCGACGCAGCATCTCCACCGACCAGTTCCAGGTTTCCGGCTGGCCGACGGCTTCGATTACGATATCGGCCCCGCGATCCCCGGTCAATTCGCGAACGGCCGCCACGGGATCTGGCGTTTCTTCCGTCGCGATCACGCGATCTGCCCCGAGCTTCAGCGTATGTTCGAGTTTCGATCTCTTGCGCCCGATCGCAATCACCTGCGCCCCGCGTAGTTTTGCCAGCCGCACGAACATCGAGCCGATGGGGCCGATGCCGATGACCGCCACCGTATCCCCGGCCTCGAGCCCGGTGTCCTCCAACCCCTTCACCACGCATGCCAGCGGTTCGGCGAGAGCGGCATCCTGATACTTCAGATGAGCCGCGACTTCATAGGTGTTACGTTCCACAATGCGCGCCGGGATGCGAATAAACTCCGCATAAGCGCCATTATTGAAGAGCAGGTCTTCGCAAAGGTTCACCTTCCCGCGGCTACAGTAAAAACATTGCAGACATGGAGCGGAGTTTGCCGCAACCACGCGCTGTCCGGGCCTAAACCGCGTCACCGATTCACCAACCGCGACGACCTCGCCTGCGAACTCATGGCCGAAAACGGATGGCGGCACAATCATGCGTGCGTGATATCCGCGGCGGAAAACCTTGACGTCGGTGCCACACGTCAGAGCCGCGCAAACCCGCACCAGAATATCGCCCGGTCCGAGAGATGGAACCGGAATCCGTTCGAGCTGAACCTGCTCTTTGCCGTAGAGCACTGCCGCGAGCATCGTCGTCTGCAACGTCGTCTGCAGCGTTTTCAATTCAGGCGCTCCCGCGGGCGAACGGACAGTTCCTGCGGACGAACAATAATTTTGAGCGGGTTCTCACCGGGAAATTCGGCCGGGTGCGTTGCCAGGCGGAATGCAAACTCGATCTTATCAAGCGGCACGCGATGGGATATCAATAAATGCACCGGCAATTTTCCGCTGAAAACCAGATCGGCCGATTTCTTTTGAATGTCCACGGACGCGCTGTACGACCCGAGCAGCGATCTCTCGCCAACGCAAATGCTTGCGCCCGAGAGTTCGATTCTTTCCTTATCCGAGGTCTGCGCAAACAGCATGATTTTAGCGCCAGGGCGCGTCGCCTTCACCGCCTCTTCCACCAGGCCTTTGACGTTAGCCGCGACAAACACCATGTCGGCGCCCCGGCCTTCCGTCAACTCTTTCAGCTTTGCGGGAACGTCCGTGACGCGGGGGTCCAATGCGAATGCCGCTCCGCACTCGGTTGCCAGTTCCAGCCGCCGCGGAATAGTATCGGTCGCGAGAATGGTGCAGCCGCGCAGTTTCAGCAGCATGGTAAACAGCAATCCGATGGGACCCTGGCCCTGAACCAGAACCACGTCGTCCGGTTGCGGATCGCATTGTTCGACCGCCTTCAAACAGGTATTGACCGGTTCGACAAAGGATGCGACTTCGAATGGAACGCCTTCGGGGATTTTCTCCACGCCGCGCTCCACAATCCAGTCCATTACACGAACATACTGCGAAAAGCCTCCGCCCGCCGGTTCAAATCCAGCCGTCACGCCGACTTTTTTATAGACCTGGCACTGGGCATAAAGTTTACGTAAGCAATAAAAGCATGTGCCGCAGGGGATGTGATGGAAAACAATGACGCGCTCGCCGGGTTTAAATTTCGAAACGCCGGCCCCGACGCGCGCGATTACGCCGGCTGTTTCATGCCCGTAGATCCGGGGCGGGGCGAGAAGGTCGTATTCGATCTTTTTGAGATCGGTGTGGCAAACCCCGCAAGCCTCCACGCGAATCAGAATTTCGCCGGGTCCGATCCCGGGCGTGTCTACCTCATCCACCGAAACCACGCTGTTGCCGCGGTAGACGGCCGCGAACATATTTGGCGGGGCTGACGAACCTTCACCCGTTTCTTCCATGTGCTCAGAACGTACAATCGGCAAGAAAATCTCCCAGTTTCTTCGATGCCACGGCGGTGCGCCGCTGCAGGCGCAGCAACTCTCCAAATCGTTTGCGCGGACTCGCGAGCGCGCCGCGCACAAGGCTTAGCACGCTGAACTTCCCGTCGGGACCCAGCGCGGCGTTGAAATCGTTCGCAAAATCTTCGCCCGCCAGGTCGCTGACCGCGCGGATGCAATAAAACGGCAAACCGAGATCCTCGGCTGCCCGGGCCGCTCCAGCCGCTTCCATCTCCACTATCGATGCGCCGGTTGCGCGCAAGTTGCTTTTTTCCGCGGCTGTTTGTGCCACATGATCGATCGAAACCACAATGCCCGGCGCGGCATTCGCCCGAACGAACCCTGGAACCAGCGTCTCATATCGATGTGAGCCGTTGCGCACTTCCCGCGCGACGAAGACGTCCCCGATCCGCAGCGATTCATCGAGCGCGCCGCAGAACCCGATATTGCAGACGGCCGAGGGCCTCTGCGCCACCAGCACCGCGGCAAAAGCGCGCTCGCAGCCCGCTCCGTTCGCTATTGCCATTACTTCCCGCCCCTTCCACCGCCCCGCGCGCGCCCAGTTTACCGGCAGATACGCGGCATGAACCTCCTCCCAGTGCGAAACGAACCCAATAAATTCCCTTGGGTCGGCAGCGACGAACAATAGCGGGCTGGACATGGCTCGGGGCCCCGTCAGCCTTTCCTCGCCTTCCAATGGAGCAAATTCGATCCGGTGATTCCGATAGCCCGAGCGCATGCTGCAACAATTATCACGTTTGCGGATATAATTTCGGATGCGAATCATGAAACGCCGCCGATTCCTCCAGGCCGTGGCGGCCGCGCCCGCCGCCAGCCTGATCGCCCAGCATCCCGCGCCACCTGCCGCTCAGCCACTGTCCGCCGAATTACCGAAGCTGGACTTCGCCGTTCCCGACGCCGCGGCCGAGCCGATTCATCGTTTTTTCACCACCTCACAGTTTGCCGCTCTGCGGAAGCTTGGCGGCATCCTCATGCCAGCGGCAAATGGCGGGCCGGGCGCGCTCGACGCCAATGCGCCCGAGTTTCTGGACTTCCTTCTGGCGGAATCTCCGGCCGATCGCCAGCAACTCTATCGCGCCGGGCTCGACGGGCTCAACGCCCAGGCCACGCACCGGTTTGCGAAGCCTTTCGCCGAACTCGCCATGGCGCAGGCGGATGAACTGCTCGCTCCTTTACGCGCCCGCTGGACTTACCAGCCGCCGGCCGATCCCGCGGGCCGCTTTCTCCTGACCGCGAAACTGGATTTGCGCACAGCAACCCTCAACTCGCTCGAGTGGAATGCGTCCGCCAGACCCGGTGGGCGCCGGGGCGGGCCGGCGGGGCTCTATTGGCGTCCCATCGATTGATGGCAAACCGTGACTAACATCGATTACGACGTTCTCATTATCGGCTCCGGCGCATCGGGCGGGATGACCGCTTACACGCTGACCCGGAAGGGCATTAAGTGCCTGATGCTTGACGCCGGTCCACCGGTCGACTTCACGCGCGATCGCGAGTTGAAGCCCGCTTACGAACTGCCCTTCCGCGGATTCGGCAAGCCGGGCCAGTTGCCGCACGTTTTTCAGGCGACCGAGTTCAACGCCAATCAGTGGGTGGATGAGAAGCAGGTGCCCTATACGCACGATCCCGCGCAGCCTTACAACTGGGTACGCGTGCGTCTGGTGGGCGGCAAGACGCTGTTCTGGTCCCGCATGTCGTTCCGGTTGAGCGACTATGAGTTCAAGGCGAAGGATCACGACGGGTTCGGCGACAACTGGCCCATCGCCTATGCCGACCTCGCGCCTTACTACGACCAGGTGGAGCCGATCTTCCGCGTCGCCGGGCGCAGGGAAGGCTTTCCGCAACTGCCCGACGGCCTCTTTATCGAAGACAATTCCCCAGAAAGCAAAGCGAACCAGCAGTTCATTGCCGCGACAAAAGAACGCGGTATCCCGAATACAAAAATGCGCCGGTCGATGGGCCGGGGCCCTCTGGCGAGTTCGCTCAATCTTCTTCTGCCCGATGCGCTGGCGACGGGAAACCTGACTATTGTGCCTAATGCCGTGGTGCGCGAACTGACGGTGGATCGCGCGAGCGGTCTGGTGAGCGGAGCGAACTTCGTGGACCGGCACTCCGGCCGCGAGATGCATGCGAAGGCGCGCGTCGTGGCGGTGGGAGCGTCCTGTCTTGAAAGCACGCGGCTGCTGCTGAATTCCGGGATTGCGAATTCGAGCGGCGTGCTCGGCCATTACCTGCACGATCAGTTTTACATCACGCAGACCGTGCAGGCGATCGTGCCCGAGGCTCGCGGAGGAAACACCGCGCGCGCTCTCATCGGCGGGGGTGGTTTGATTCCGCGTTTCCGCAATCTCAAGACGAAGGAAAAGGGGTTCATTCGCGGCTACGCGCTCGACTGGTCGACTGGCGGCACGCCCGATGCGAAGTACATTCCGCTCTACGGCGAAGCGCTCGATAAAGAAATCGAGAACTGCCGCGGCGCAGGCTTCAGCGCCACCACGATGGGCGAAGTGCTGCCGCGTTTCGAGAATCACGTCCGTATCGACAAGACGGTGAAGGACGCCTGGGGCATCCCCGCGCTGCATATTCAAACCTGCTATACCAGCAACGAATTCAACATGGCGAAGGACGCCGTGAGCACCCTCGAAGAGTTATGCCACGCATGTGGATGGGAAGTGCTGGCAGCGCACGATCGGATGTTTCCGCCTGGCTACAGCATTCATGAACTGGGCACTTGCCGGATGGGAGATAACCCGAAAACCAGCGTGCTCAATAAATGGAACCAGAGCCATGACGTGAAGAATCTCTTCGTGGTGGATGGCAGCAGTTTCGTTACGGGCGGATCGCAGAACCCGACCATGACCATCCTGTCTTTATCCATGCGCGCATCGGATTATCTCGCTGAGCAGATGCGCAGGGGGGACTTGTGATGCTGTGATCGCGGAGGCTGAAGTTTGGCGTCTCTTCCGCCCGGTGACTTGCGGCACCACATGCCAGGTGAGGCGCTTTATCGGGCTTGCTCCTTCTGATGACAGCATGCAATCCAACCTTTACCGCATGCGTTGGAGTACAATTTGAATCGCGGTCCAGCTGGACATCTAAGGACGACCGAACGTGGAAATCCCCGACAAGATTGATTTTGCGGCACAGCGGTTAAAGGAGGGACACAGAGTCAATCGTATAACCGTGCGAGACTTTCTTCGGCATTTTGGAGCAGAGAGGCGAGGTGCCGCAAAAGTTGAATCTATACGAAGGATTCTGGATTCGCTCGATCTCACTACCGATCCGGATTTTGAGACAGCCTGGATCGACGGCCCAATCTGGCTACGCCTCAAGGAAGGTATTCAGACTAATCCAGTAGATTCATTCTCCGAGAGCACCTTGTCTGACGACAACGAGGTGGACCTTGGTGAGATTGTTCTGGAAGGCACCCCCTCTGCCGTCGAGCAGGCGGAGCAGCAATCCGAATCGGCACCGACCTCGGCAGAGCCGGATACCCTAAAACTTACTCACGCACCGGACGGTGCCTCGATTGAAGATCCAAGGTTCCGCATCGGAAGCCTACCTGCCGCGAACAGGAAACTCGTCGCTGTAAATCAAAACGACTCCCTGACCAAAGCGATTACGTTGATGCTTCAGCACGATTTTTCGCAGTTGCCCGTCATGCAGGGTGAGCGGGAAGTGAAGGGCGTCATTACGTGGAAATCGATCGGGTCCAAGCAAGCCCTCGGGCGCAACTGCAGCCAGGTGGGAGATTGCCGTGAGGATGCCCCTATCGTCGACTCCAACCGGACGTTGTTTGACGCGATTTCGACCATTGTGGAGTACGGCTACGTCTTGGTTCGGGACCAGCGTGATCGCAGAATAACGGGGATTGTCACTGCAAGCGATCTGAGTTTACAGTTCCAAATACTATCTGAGCCCTTCCTCCTCCTCCGGGAGATTGAACTTCATGTTCGGCAGCTCCTTGGCGATAAGCTCTCGATGACCGACTTCGAACTGCTGGACTGGTCAGCGCCTGGGACGAAGAACAAGCCCCAAACGATCGCTGACCTGACATTCGGCCAGTATGTGCGCCTCTTCCAGCATCCACAGGTTTGGGCAAAACTTGATTTGAAAATTGACTGCGGAGCGCTGACGGGGCTTCTCGAGGAAGTTCGCTTAATTCGGAATGACGTCATGCACTTCGATCCGGACCCTATGACACCGGACGAACTCCGTACTCTGAAGCGCTCCGTTCGATTCATGCAGGAACTCTACGAACTTCTGCCAAAGGTATCAGTTCAATCAGCAAGTACGACTGCGTGAGTTAGCGGCTTGCGCTTACTTGCTCCAGCCGCGCGGCATTCCATAGGGGACATTCAGCAGCAGCGCTTCCATCTGTTGAATCTTCCCGCGGCGAATCTTAAAGAGTTATCGAATGATAATCGTTTCCATCTCGACGGTACGCCGTGCCCATCCCGATGGCTGGACCCCACATGCCATCGCCCGGTTTGAGCGTCTGCCCATTCTCGGTGTATCTTGCCGTCTTCGTTAGAGGCAATGTGATCGTGTGCTACGAGCGCCTTCAGATACTGATCCGCAAGGCCATTAAGAAAGCCCCTGTCGCAAGGTTTTTTCAGCGCTTCGGTTGTGCGGCTTGCGGAAGAATATCACAATGGTTCCTGGTCTGAATCCCATGCTGGCAAACGCAACGGCTTTCGTTTCGATCGTTTTTTCCGCTCTTTTCACGCTGGCGGGCGCCGAGCCGGCAGCGATTCCGGGCGCTCATGTAAACTCTCCCACCGTGCTTCTGATCGGAGGACTAAACGGGAACGACGCTTCGGCGGGCATCGTGGCGGAGGAAGCCCGCAAATACGGACTGCGCGCCCAAAGCAAGCGTCCCTTCCGGCTCCTGACGATTCCTCACGCGAACCCCGATGGCGGCAAGCTGGTTTTTCCTCCCACCGGGACCGCCTATCGGGACAATGCCGAGTCGCACGCACTGTGGCGCTCGATAGCGATCCAGGCGCCCGACCTGATTCTCATCGCGGGGAACGACGGCTTCGGCATGGCGGATGCCCTGTCGCATAACCCGATTGCGGGCGTCGGGCGAATTCCAGCGCGGCGAGTAGCGGCTGATCCGGGACTGCTGCAGGCGTTGCCGAAGAAAATTCCCCCGTCGGAAGCGCATCGCGAGATCGAGCGGCGGCTGGCCCGGTCTCCCCGGCAGCTTGCGGATGAATTGGCGCGGTATTACGGGCACACCTTTCCCTCCCCCATCTATATCAATGCGATTGCGCTGATCGGCCAGGTGCGCCTCGGGAATATTGCGGAAGCGCAGAGGTTAGTTGAGCCCTATGTGAATGGCACGAAGGACAGCCTGGCCCGGCCCACCTCGCTGACCCTGGCGGGGCACCTGATCTTCGCCGAACTGGCCGCGCGCACCAGCGATCCGCGCTATCTGCCACTGGTGCGCAGGGTCGCGGATCTCGGGTTCACCGCAACCGGGGAAATGAAGGAATCCATGCCGTTTCACGACGAGATGAGCGACTCCATCTTTATGGCCACGCCGATTCTCTCGAGAGCCGGGGCTTTGACCGGTGAACGCCGGTATTTCGATATGGCGGCGCGCCATGTCGCGTTCATGCGGAAACTGGTGCTGCGGCCCGACGGTCTCTATCGTCACTCGCCTTTGACGGAGGCAGCGTGGGGGCGCGGCAATGCCTTTCCGGCGCTGGGACTGGCTCTGACGCTGGATGTTTTTCCGAAGACTCATCCGGAATACGGCCGTTTGTTACAGGATTTCCAGCAGCACATGGCGAAACTGGCTGAATTTCAGGACTCTGAGGGAATGTGGCGGGAAGTGATTGACGAACCGGCTTCGTACGCGGAATTTTCCGCGACGGCCATGATCGGGACGGCCATGGCGATGGGCGTCCGCAACGGCTGGCTGGATTCGCGCACATACCAGCCTCGCGTGGATAAGGCCTTGCGCGCGGTGAACAGGCGCGTGGGGGCGGATGGCGTGTTGATGGACGTGTGCGAATCGACGAACAAGCAGAAGTCGCTCGATGACTACCTGCATCGCGCTGCGATTCTGGGCCAGGACCCGCGCGGCGGCGCCATGGCGCTGCTTTTCGCCACTGAGATGGCCGGTTTGCGTTAGTTACGGAGCGGCAGCAGCAGTTCCGGGAATAGGGCGAAGTAAGCTTCCAGGCTGAGAGGCTGCCTGCCCGTGAAGCGCTCGATTGCGTCGCTCACGTGCGCCAGTTCGCCCGCCGCAATGGCCTCGAACCAGCCAGCCGATAAATCTGCCTGCTCCGCGCTTGCTCCGGCCTGGGCCAGCCGCGCGCGGGCGGCGGCTATGGATTCCTCCTCATATCGAAGCGGGCTTTCCACGAGCGCCGATAAGCGCCGTGCAACATCCGCGACGCTCAGCGCTTCGGGTCCGGTGACGTCGTGAATCCCGCAGGGCGGGGCCAGAAGTGTGGCCGCGGCCGCCCGGGCACAATCTTCGCGAGATACGAAAGCAGCGCGGTTTCGGCCGGCGGGTCCACGTATGACCCTGCGCGCGTCGAACAGTTCGAGGAACATATCGATGTAAAACGCATTGCGCAGGATGGTATGCGGAAGGCCTGTTTCCATGAGGCCTGTCTCCATGAGGTATTGCTCACTTACATAGTGATCGCGGGAGTAAGGGAACTTCGAGCGCGGGGACGATCCCTGCAAAGACAGATAAACCACATGATGCACGTTCGCGCGGGCGGCTGCTTCGAACGCATTCCGGTGCAGAGCGGCGCGCGCGCCCGGTTCTCCCGAGCCGGAAACAATCAGGGCCGTCGTGACACCGGCGAAGGCGGTCCGAAGCGTCGCCGGGTCGGCGAAATCGCCCCGAACGGTCTCCGCGCCTTCCAGTTTCGGTGCCCGTTCCAGGTCGCGGGTCATCAAACGCAACCGCTGACCGGATGCCGCCGGAGATGCTGCCAGCAACGCGGCCGTGCGGCGGCCCACGCGCCCGGAAGCTCCCGTGATCAGGATCATGGTTGCAGCGGTTGAGCTACTGCGGTTCCCACGCGCCCGGCATTTGCGGAATGTAATACCAGCGGGGTGTCGTGGCCGTGCTCACCGTAAGGAAAGCCCAGCCTCCTTCCGTCTTCTGCACGGTTGCGGTAAAGGTGAGCGTGCTCGGCAGGGTCCAGGTGGTAAATTTCCACGATGTGCCGGGGACGAAACCGTCGGGCAGCGTGGGCGGAAAGTCGTTGACGACATAGACCGGCAGGGGCGATGCCGGTCCGACCTGTGCCACCGGAAAGGCTGGACTGCGTTGAGCGTCGATCTTCCCTGGCTTGAGAAGCACGGCGAGCAGCACCGCTGCCAGCAGAATCAACACCATTTGCTGAGCGGAGAATTTTGGAAGCGTCAAACGCATGTATTAACGTTACAACTAACGAGCGACGATCTCGCGGGCCTTCACTTCATCGCCCTGCGGCGCGGTGAAAGGCACGTGCTGGAGGCGCACGACCATCAGAGTTTGATCGTCCTGCGGAAGTTCCTTGCCGAGAAACTGGCGCACGCTGGTGAGAATGAAATCGCGGATTTCGGTGGGCGATCCCGTCCAGCTTTCCCTGATCGCACTAAGAATCCGCTCCTCCCCGAACTCCTGTTCGAGCGAATTCTCCGCCTCCACAATGCCGTCGGAAAAGACTACCAGCAAATCGCCGGGCAGGACTTGCACTCCCACCTGCGTGTAGCTGGCGCCAGGCAACAATCCGAGCACTGGCCCTCCGCCTTCGTTCAGGCGATGCGTTTCAATCTCGCCCGCGGCGGTCTGACGCATGAGCAGCGGCGGCAGATGGCCTGCGTTGATGTAGCTGAGGACGGAGCGCAAAGGATCGAAGTATCCCCAAAAGAGGCTTACAAACCGCTCGCGCGCCGTTTTCATGCAAAGCAGATGGTTCAGGCGTTCCGTGCTTTGCTCGTGGCTGAATGCGGAGCCGGTGCCGTTGCTGGCGCGCACCACGCCCTGCACGATGCCGATCAGAAGCGCGGCAGCAAGCCCTTTGCCGGAGACGTCGCCGAGGACGAGTGCAATCTGGTGATCTTCGGTTTCAAAGGCGTCGTAGAAATCCCCGCCAACCTGCCACGTGGGCACGCATTTACCCGCGAACTCCAGATCGCGCGTCAGCAGGCTTCCCGGAGGCAGCAGATCGAATTGTACGCGCCGGGCCATGGCCATTTGTTCCTCTACCTGTACGCCGCGCAGATAGTGCCGGAAGCGGAGGCCGATCACGAAAACCGCCGCGAGTAGCGCGAAGGCAGCCGAACAGCCCAGAATCAGATTTTCGCGCAAAGTTCCAAAGCGGGTGGAGACACCATCCAGATAGACACCGATTTCCATGACGCCGACCGTAATGGGACGTCCCGGGGCCGGACCGGGCGGGACGCCGATGCGAACCGTATTGAGCGAAATGAGTACGGGCCCGGAAGGCGTTTTGACTACTACCGGTTGGCGCTCGCGGTCCAGCATGAGCTTGCTCAGCATGCCTGAGGTGTAGGAGGGGGCACCTGCCGTCTTCCCGCTCAAAGCGATCGTACTGCCATCCATTTTGAGCACGCGAACCCAGGCAAACTGCTGTGGCGACCCTTTGACCAGATCGTCAATTACGGGAGAGAACACCGAGGAGTCGCGGATTCCGGCCAGCCGGGACGACGCGATCAGAGCCTGTACGCGCCGATCGGCCTCGCGCTTGGCCTCCGAGCGGACCATGCCGGTTCTGACCCAGCGATAGGTCAGAACGGTCTGGCCCAGCAGCAGGATGCCGAGCAGCAGTCCGAAGGCAATCGAAGCTTTAAACAGCAGATACCGCGGTCTGGAGCGTCCGTCCATCTGATTGAAGAGCGTTTTCCCTTTGTTGGCGGTTACGGATGCATACCGCTTTTGACACGCTTTTACGTGCCCGAACAATTACATCACGCTTCCAATCCCGACGGTAGTTTTCCCGGCGCTAAACTGGCATTTTCCTGAGATATATTGCCCGATGGGTTCGCTTGTACTTTGTTACGCGTTGCGGGATGAGGAGGTTGCGCGGCGGCTGGGCCGCTTCCTCGAAATCAATCTGCCGTTCCAGGTTTCCTTCAGCGAGGGCGTCGTGAGGCCGGATTTCGATCTGGTTGAGGCGACGGAACGCGCGCTCTCGGCCGACGTCGCTCTGGTACTGCTTTCGCCGGATTCCGTCCCGAAGTACTGGAACAGGCAGACGTGGGAGCCTGTGTTTTTGAAGAGCGCCGGCGAGTTGGGGGCGCTTCTCGGCTTTGTTTTGATACGCGCGTGCCAGTTCCCGGAGTTGCTGCGGCGAAGATATTTTTTCGACGCTTCGGTGGACCCGCTGGCGGCGGCACGGGAGCTGAAGCGCTGGCTGTTGCGTCCGCAGCCGCTGATTCACCGCGAGACCGGGCTTTCTCCGGAAGTGAGTGCGCTGCGCTCCCGAATCGCGGACGAGCCCGGTGTCGCCGCGGATATCGACCCGGAACTTGCGGCGCGGTTCGCGGGCGAGTGCGCCGGGGATTTCGAGGCTGTTCACTATCTCGATTGCCGCAGCCGCGCCGGCGTAGTGGGCGATCTTGGCTATATGCTGGGTCTCCGGTTATCCGCCGCGCTCGAACGGAATATCGCCGAATTTCATGCCTTCTGCCGAAACCGGCGGTTTCTGTTCATGCTGGCAGGCCTGGCTGCGGTGGACACCGATCTCGTCAGGTTTGAAGGAAAAACGTCGGTCATACTTACCGCTTCCGCGGGCGTGACGCCCGATGTGACTCATATTTTTCTGGCGGGTGCGCGCGACGACGCGCAATGCCAACCCATGGTTGGCGATGCCGTGCGGCAATTTTACGAACTGTTGGGGAGCGAATTGGCAGTGGCGCTGCGCCTGGGCTGGGTGATCGTTGCCGTGCTGAAAACCGCCGGGCGCTTTGCCGAAACTGTGGAGTTGCTGGATGCCATGGCGCACAGCGCGCGCGAATCCGACAATACGGCGGCGCTCGCGCGCATCGAACGCGAACAATTCTGGATGCAGGACTACGCCGAAGGCGCAATCGGCGCTCCGCCGCACTTTGCAACCGATTCCGTCCAACTCGTTTTTGGTTTTGCGTCGCCAGGGGGGGAGCCAGGCGGACGCGCCTCTTGACAAAGGCGAATAAAAGGAGAATATTGAGTCATGCTGTTTGGCGATTCTCCCACGCCGGGCCTGGTCGGGATCGCGAAGCTTGCGGCCCGGAGCGAAGTGCTGGATACGAAGCGGGTGGTCCGGTATTTCGAGATGGAATCGAGGAGCGTGCTCAACCGGACCGGGCCCGGCACGCCTTTTGAGTGGAGTCTTAATCCTTACCGAGGCTGCGAATTCGGCTGCCGGTACTGTTATGCGCGCTATACGCACGAATTCATGGAATTGCGGGATAGCGTGGACTTTGAAGATAAGATTTACGCCAAGTCGGATATCGGGCAACTCCTGCAAAGCGATTTGAAACGGGTCGGCACTGGCCAAGCCATCGCTATCGGCACGGCAACCGATCCATACCAGCCGGCGGAACGGCGGTACAAACGAACGCAGACCGCGCTCGAAGTGTTTGCGCGGAGCACGCTGGCGCGGAACAAAAACCTCACGCTATCCATCACCACCAAATCGAACCTCGTCACCAGGGACATCCCGCTTTTACAGGAGATTGCGACGCAGCATGCCGTGAACGTCAATATGACCGTAACCACCCTCGACACCGGCCTTGCGCGCATACTCGAACCGCGGGCGCCATCCCCGGAACTGCGTCTCAAAGCCGTACAGGCGATTGCGTCGGCGGGTATTCCGGTGGGCGTTTTTCCCAGTCCGATCATGCCGCTCATCACGGACCAGAAAGAACGGCTGGAACGTCTGGCAAACGCCGCGAAGGAGCATGGGGCCACTTACTTCGGTGGCGGTGTGCTGTTCCTGATGCCCTGCTCGCGGAAAGTTTTTTTCCCGTTTGTCGAAAAGCACTTTCCCCACCTGCTGCGGCGGTACCGGGAGCGGTATGAGAAGGACGCGTACTTGCGGGGACCTTACCGCGATGCGATTCGGGAAAGAGTCGCCGCTGTCCGCGAGAAGTATGGGCTCAAATCCGGCCCGCCTCCCCGCGAGGTTGCGGTGACGGACCATCCGCAGGCCCGGCTGTTCGAGCACCCGGCATAATCTGGCTATTTTTTAGGTCGCGTTCAGTTCGGAATCGCGATCCAACACGATATCTCTTCGCTATTCATTCGCCGTATTTACCACTAATAGTGGTACTATAACTAAGCTACGCATCTCGTGGTGGCCACGTAACTACTACAATTTTCTACACTTGCGTAGAAATCCCCCTTGCGCCGCGATCTCAGTCGTGACACAATCCCTTGTAGGCAGGGTGTGGAGCGAAAAGGGAACGAAAATGGATCAGACCGGGCCAGTTTCGAGCGGATTACCCATAGAGCTTCCCCGTGGCAAACACTCCGGGCGCCTGGACGACAAAGGCAGGCTCAAGCTGCCCGCCGCGTTTGTACAGTTTTTCGAAAGCCTGCCGGAGAAAAGACTTTTTTTCACGAGCCTGGACCGGTCCACGGGGCAACTATATCCAATTTCCGAGTGGAGAGCAAACGAGCGTTTTTTTGCGGATTTCCACGCCAATCCGGGTGCGGCCAGAAACATCCTGTTTAACGCCAACGATCTGGGGGCGGACGTGGAGATGGACGGCCAGGGCAGAATCACCGTCCCGGCGGCGCTGCGGCGGGAATTGAAGATGGAAGGCGAGGATCTTTACCTGATGGCAGCCAAAGGCCACCTCGAGATTCTGACGGAAGAGCGGTATCAGGCGCGCAGGCGCCTGGCACTGGCGAACACGGAGAGCGATCTCGAAACGCTGGAGATAGCGGGATTGCGGTGATCTTTAATGGCTCAACATTATCCGGTAATGCTCGCCGAATCGCTGGAGTATCTGGCGGTGAAACCGGACGGGCGTTATCTCGATTGCACGGCCGGTCTGGGCGGACATACGGCTGCGATTGCGGCGTTGCTGACCGGCGGCGGGAAGCTCATCTCGAACGATCGGGATGCGCAGTCGCTCGAGATGGCGCGCGTGAACGCGGCGGAATGGGCGGACAGGATCGAGTTCCAGCAGGCCAGCTTTTCGGAACTGGCGGAACAGGATCTGGACGGATTGATTGCGGACCTGGGTGTGAGCCGTTATCAGCTCACGGGACCGGAACGCGGATTTTCATTTCAGGCGGAAGGGCCGCTCGATATGCGTATGGATCGAAGCCATGGCGCGACAGCGGCCGAACTGCTGAACCACAGTGCCGAGAAGGCCATCGCCGGCTGGCTTCACCAGTACGGCGAAGAAAGGAGAGCGCGGAAGATAGCCGGAGCAATCGTTCGAGCGCGGCCCATTCGGAGCACACTGCACCTGGCGGGTGTAGTGGAACGGGCCGCACCTCGGACGGGACCTTTGCATCCCGCGACTCGCACTTTCATGGCGCTCAGGATCGTGGTCAATCGGGAACAGGAAGAGCTGGACGCGTTGCTCAAAGCCGCGCCGGACATGGTGAAGCCGGGTGGCCGGATCGTCGTGATCTCCTTCATGTCTCTCGAAGACCGGAAAGTCAAAGAGAGTTTTCGGGAACTCAAGCGGACCGGCCGGGCTTCCATTCTGACGAAGAAGCCTCTGGTTCCGGGCGAGCAGGAAACCCGTATCAACCCGCCGTCGCGCAGCGCGAAACTGCGTGCGGTGGAAATCGTTAACGCCCTGCAGGACAAGTAGTGCAGGCAGAACAGACACAGCAAAGAGGACGACGAAAGCCATGGCAACCCTGGCCACATTCTTCAGACAAAACGACGCGATGGCGATGGGCGCGGAGCAGCGGAATACCGTTCGCGCGCAGCTGGATGCATTCCAGCTGAGGGCACTACCCAACGATGACATCTACTTCTATTCGAAGAAGATCGACAACTCACGCGTGGTCCGGCAGGCCGATCCCGGCGCGCGTGGCGAATGCTGGGCGGCGGTGGGCGCGGCGGGAGTGCTGCTCGTGCTGGGCGCCAGTATCATTGCGCCGCACGTGGGGGCGGTGCTCGCGGGCTACAAGCTGGAAGCGTTGAAGCAGGAGCGCCAGTCGCTGGTCGACCGGAAGCGCGATCTCGACGTCAGGGAAGCGGGCTTGCTGAGCCCGGCGCGTTTGAACGCGCTGGCCCGCGCGGACAGTCTCACCAGCCCGGCTTCAGACCAGGTGATTCATCTGGACGCGATTTCGATCGACGGCAGTTTTGCCCGTATCCAGACTCCGGCGGCAGACGCGCCGGTCCCCGCGCAAGCGAGCGCCAGGTAAGGAGCGCAGGGCCGTGGATGTCTGGCGGAGCGCGATTTCCCGTTTCAGGAAGGCGGCGCATAACGGGCCCCCGCTCGCGCGGAAGAGTTCACCCGCGGTAAGAAGGCTGACGGCGTTGTCGGTGGCGCTGCTGTTATGGGCGCTCGCGATCCTGGTAAAGCTGGTCTCGCTGCAGGTCGTCGAGCATGTGAAGTATGCGTCCATCGCGCGGTCGCAGCAGGAGCAGAGGGTCTCGATTCCCGCCCCGCGGGGGACGATCCTCGACCGCACCGGGCAACCGCTTGCAATCAGCGTGCCGGTGGCCTCGGTTTCAGTCAATCCGCAACAGATTGAGAACCTCCGGCTCGCGACCGAAGTGCTGGGGAACACCCTGAATCTGGATCAGAAGGCGCTCTACCGGAGGCTCGAATGGGGCCGCCGCAGCCACAAAGGGTTCCTGTGGGTGAAGCGCAAGATCGATCCTTTCGAGACCGATCGTCTGAAGGCGCTGCATCTGGACTGGATCACGTTCCACACCGAGAGCCAGCGCCACTATCCGAGCGGGGAAGTAGCCGCGCACATTCTCGGCTCGGTATACAAGGACGAAGATGGAGCGGCGGGAGTGGAGCGCTCGCTCGACCAGGTACTCCGGGGCAGGGAAGGCTCCGAACGGGTGGTGGTTGACGTGAAGCATCGCGGTCTCGATTCGCACGTGGATTCCGCGGCGCAGGCGGGCGTTGCTCTTACCCTGACGATCGACGAACGCATGCAGTACGTGGCGGAGCGGGAGTTGAAGGCTGGCGTGGAGGCGAAACATGCGCGCAGCGGCACCGCGATCGTGATGAACCCCTATACGGGTGAGATCCTGGCGCTGGCGAACTATCCCACGTATGACCCCAACGTGCCCCCGAAAAGGGGCGACAATCCCGCGGCACGCTTCGATCTGGGAACGTCGGTGCCGTTTGAACCGGGGTCCGTATTTAAAGTGGTCACCCTGAGTGCCGCGCTCGAAACCACGAATCTTCGCGCCGATTCGCTGATTCCCACGGGCAACGGAATCCTGGTTCTGCCGGGCCGGGTGATTCACGAATCGCATCACGGATACGGCACGATCACGATGTCGCAGGTGCTGGAGAAATCGAGCAACATCGGCGCCATCATGATTGGAACGCGCGTGGGCAGGGAAAAGATGTACGAATATGCGCGGCGCTTCGGGTTCGGGCAAAAAACGGGCTTGCCGCTGCCCGCGGAATCGGGAGGAAAACTGAGACCGCTGAGCCGATGGGGCACCACGTCGCTGGCCTCGATTTCCATGGGTCAGGAAGTCAGCGTGACTTCGGTGCAGCTGGCGCGCCTGGGCGCGGTGATTGCGAACGGCGGGATGCTGGTGAAACCGAGGCTGATTCTGAAGCGCGGCGGCAAGCTGGTGCCGATTGAACCGCCCGTACGAATCCTCAAGCCGGAAACCGCGATCACGATGCGCCAGATGATGGAAGGAGTGGTATTGCGCGGGACGGGCCGGATCCACGCACGTCTGGATGGCTACACCTCGGCTGGAAAGACAGGCACGGCGCAGATCTTCGATTCGGTGACGCACCATTACACGCATAACTACAACGCATCGTTTCTGGGTTTCGCGCCGGTGACGAATCCGGCGCTCGTCGTGCTGGTTACGGTGCACGATACGTCCGGCGAGAGCGGCCAGGGAGCCGATGCGGCGGCGCCCGTGTTTCAGAAAATCATGACCGAGGCGTTGCGCATGCTGGACGTCCCGAAGGACATCCCGGAGGACTTGACGGCGACCCGAAAACCGGAGAAAGAGAAGCCGGGCGAGTTCCGGGACGACGTGGCGATCGCGGATCTGGGCGAGCCGAGCATCATGGACGACGATCCAACGGTTCGGCAGTTGCTGCAGGAGCAGATGAAACCGGCGAGCGATCCCGATGCAATTCCAGCGGCGGGCGCGGCAGGGGGAACCGTGTCGTCCGGAAGCGTGCTGCCATTTCCCGTGCTTCTGGCCTCAGGCCCGACAGTCCCGGATTTCCGGGGTAAATCGATGCGCTCGGTGGTGGAGGAGTCCTCGGCGAACGGAATAGACGTCATGATAGAGGGTAGCGGCGTGGCGCGGGCGCAGGTCCCGCTGCCGGGAAGTCCCCTGCGCCGGGGCGAGCAGATCAGAATCGTGTTTACGCGCTGATATGCCTTATTTTGTATGACCATTAGCGAGGCGCTGTCGGACGTGTCGTTGCGGTCGGAGTTGCCGCCCTCGCTTGCCCAAACGCAGATTCAGGGACTGGAATACGATTCCCGCCGGGTGAAAACCGGCTACCTTTTCTTTGCCTTTCCGGGAGCGCGCGTGGATGGCCGCGAGTTCGCCTCCCAGGCAGTAGAGAAGGGCGCGCCCGCGGTAGTCAGCGAGTTGCCCGCGCCGGCGGACTTCTCCGCGCCGTGGATTCAGGTGGAACACGGCCGGCATGCTCTGGCAAGGGCCGCGAAAACGTTCTACGGCAAGCTGGACGAAAAGATTCCTCTGACCGGTGTTACAGGGACGAACGGCAAAACCACCACGAGTTACCTGATCGATTCGATTTTGCGAGCAGCCGGGAAGACCACGCTGCTGGCGGGAACGATCGAGTATCGGCTGGGTTCGAAAGTTCTTCCCGCCGTGAATACGACTCCGGAATCGCTCGATCTGCATCGTCTGCTGGCGGAACTGGACGCGATGGGAACACACCCGAAGGCCGCGACGATGGAAGTCTCATCGCACGCGCTCGCGCTCGGCCGCGTCTACGGTCTGCAGTTTCACACGGCGGTCTTCACCAATCTGACGCAGGACCATCTGGATTTCCATGGCACCATGGAAGACTATTTTGCGGCGAAACAGTTGCTGTTCACGGGCTCGGGGGGTCCGCCGCCGAAATATGCGGCGATCAATCGCGACGACGAGTGGGGCCGGAAGCTGGGCTCGGCGAGGAATTCTTCCGAACGCTTGTGGTACGGTCTCGGGAGCGAGTCGATGGTGCGGGCGCGGCACATCCATTCAGGGTTCAACGGATTGCGATTCGAAGTGTCTTTCGAAAAGCTGCGGTTTGAGATCCAGTCGCCGCTGATCGGCAGGATCAACGTATATAACATCCTGGCGGCCTGCTGCGCGGGGATGACTTTTCAACTGGCGCCGGAGACGATTGCGCGCGGGGTTGCGGCGTGCGAGGGCGTGCCAGGGCGGTTCGAGCGCGTTGACGAAGGGCAGCCGTTCGCGGTGGTGGTGGATTATTCGCATACCGAAGACGCGCTGCGGAATGCGATTTCCGTGGCACGGACGCTCAATGCGAAGCGCGTGATTACGTTGTTCGGGTGCGGGGGCGACCGCGACCGGACGAAGAGGCCTTTGATGGGGAAGGCCGCGGGCGAGTTGAGCGACCTCGCAATCCTGACGAGCGACAATCCGCGTTCGGAAGACCCTCTCCAGATCATGAACGATGTGATGGTGGGGCTGCGCCGCACGGATACGCGCACGATTGTCGAGCCCGATCGCGCGGTGGCAATTCGCAAGGCGATTGAAGAAGCGCGATCGGGCGACATCGTGATCCTTGCGGGCAAAGGGCACGAAACCTATCAGATTTTTCGCGACGCGACGATCCATTTCGATGACCGGGAAGTGGCGCGCGAAGCGCTGCGGGGCTTCGGATTCGGGAAGAAAACGGAAGTGCCCCGATGACCTTTTCCATTACCGGGATCGGCGAAGCGATCGGTGCGTCCGGCGGGCAGGCCGATAGCAGGAGCGTATCCGGCTGGTCCATCGACAGCCGCACGCTGAACCCGGGAGATTGCTTCTTCGCCCTCTCCGGACCCGCGCATGACGGTCACGATTTCGTCGGGAAAGCACTGGAGAAGCGCGCGGCCGTGGCGGTGGTCGAGCGGGAAGTAGCGGTGAAAATTCCGCAACTGGCGGTTCCCGATACGCTGGCCGCGCTGCAGCAACTGGCGCGCAAGGCGAGGCAGCGTTGGGGCGGGACCGTGGTCGGGGTAACCGGCAGCGCCGGAAAAACCACCACCAAAGATGCTATCGCGAGCCTGCTCGGCGTCGAGTTCCCTACCGGCCGCACCATCGGGAATTACAACAACCACTTCGGCGTGCCCCTGTCGATCCTGCGCCTGCCGGACGATTGCCGCGCGGCTGTAATCGAACTGGGGATGAACCATGCCGGCGAGATTCGCGAACTGGCGCGAATCGCGAAACCGCGGATCGGCGTCGTGACCAACGTCGGCTGGGCGCACGCGGAGTATTTCGCGGAGGGCATCGAAGGCGTCGCGCGGGCCAAGCGCGAACTGATCGAGGAACTGCCACCCGACGGGATCGCGGTGCTGAACGCGGACGACCAACGCGTGCGCGCTTTCCGGGAGATTCACCCGGGGCGCTCGATTCTGTTCGGTCTCGCGGCGGATGCGGAAGTTCGCGCCGAAGACTTGCATTTGTGCCCGGACGGAGCGCGCTTTCGCTGCCTCGGCGTGGATTTCGTCTCGCCGCTGGCGGGGCGCCATGGCGTAAGTAACGTGCTTGCCTCCATTGCGGTGGCGCGGGCCATGGGTATAGCGCCCGAAAGACTGGTGGACGCGGTACGCGGGCTCGCGGTGGGGAAGATGCGCGGCGAGCGGTTCGAACGCGATGGAGTGACAATTATCAACGACAGCTATAACGCAAACCCCGAAGCCATGCGCTCCATGCTGGAACTGCTTCGGGGCACGCCCGCGCGGCGCAGAATCGCCGTGCTGGGTGAAATGCTCGAACTTGGCCGGGAGGCCGGGACTTTGCATCGCGGCATTGGACACTTCGCCGCGGAGCAGGGTATCGATGTCCTTTTGGGCGTACGCGGCGCTGCACGCTTCATGGTCGATGGAGCCATCGAAGCGGGATTGTCGGGCAGCGCCGCGTCTTTTTTCACTTCGGCGGAAGAGGCGGGAGATTTTCTGCGCGGCTACGTCCGCGCGGGCGATGCCGTACTGTTCAAGGGATCGCGCGGCGTCGAGGTGGAAAAGGCTCTGGAACAGGCTTTCGGGAAAGGGCCACTCGGGGGAGGAAAAGCATAGGCGATGCTCTACTGGCTTCTCTACCAGCAACTCTATCCGGCCGTGGGGCCGTTCCGCGTGTTCGGCTACGTCACTTCGCGGGTGTTGTTTGCGAGTCTTACGTCGCTGTTTTTGTGCATTTTGCTGGGTCCCTGGCTGATTCGCAAGCTGCGCGAGTTTCAGATCGGCCAGCATATTCGCGAAGACGGCCCGAAATCGCATCAGAAGAAAGCGGGCACGCCCACCATGGGCGGCGTCCTCATCATCATCAGCGTGCTGGTTCCGACTCTCCTGTGGGCGGACCTGCGCCATGTCTACATCTGGATCGCGATGTTCGCGCTGGTGGCCTTCGGAGCCATCGGTTTTGTCGACGACTACGCGAAGGTAATCAACAAGCGGAATCTGGGGCTCACGGCGTGGCAAAAGCTCGGCTTGCAGATGGGAGTGGCGGCGCTCATTACCGGCGTGCTGGCCGCGATGCAATACTACGGCGCTTACACGACGACGCTGAATATTCCGTTTCTGAAGCAGTTCCATCCCGATCTGCTGTATCCGCACGCGGCACTATCGAACCCGTACACCTATGTGCTGGCATTCTGGCCGTTCTATCTGTTCTTTGTATTCGTGGTGGTGGGATCGAGTAACGCGGTCAATGTCACGGATGGCCTGGACGGTCTCGCGATCGGGCTGATGGTGATTTCCGCCGGCGCCCTGACCGTGCTGGCCTATACGAGCGGGAATCGGGATTTCGCGAACTATTTGCAACTGGCGCGCAACCCGAGGACCGCGGAGTTAACGATTTTCTGCGGGTCCATGACGGGCGCGAGCCTGGGATTCCTCTGGTGGAATTCGCATCCGGCCGATGTCTTCATGGGCGATGTCGGCTCGCTTTCGCTTGGTGGCGCTATGGGCGTGGTCGCGGTGTTGATCAAGCAGGAAATTCTGCTGATCTTCATCGCGGGCATGTTCGTGGTGGAACTGATGAGCGTGATTTTGCAGGTGGGAAGTTACAAACTGCGAAAGAAGCGGATTTTCAAAATGGCGCCGATTCACCACCACTTCGAAGCGCTGGGGTGGCAGGAATCGAAGATCATTGCGCGTTTCTGGATCGCCGGTCTGGTGCTGGCCCTGTTCGCTTTGACCACGTTGAAATTACGATGACCTTCGAAGGAGCCAGAGCGCTGGTGGTTGGAATGGGAAAGTCCGGTCGCGCGGCCGTTGCGTTCCTGCGCGCCCATGGCGCTGACGTCACCGCGACCGATCTGAAGCAAAACGATCTGAAGCCCGCCGAATTAGCTGGTTTCCGGTTGCAGACGGACGAAATTTTCGACGAGCGGTGGGATTTGATTGTGCCATCGCCTGGCGTGCCTTTCAACTTGCCCGGCATCGAGCGGGCCAAAGCGCGGGGCGTGAACGCGATCGGAGAAGTGGAACTGGCCGCCCCGTTTCTCCTCGGGCCCACGATCGGGATTACGGGGTCGAACGGAAAGACCACCACGACGTCGCTCCTGGGGCACATTCTGCAAAGCGCGGGCGTGCCGGTGCAGGTGGGCGGAAATATCGGCACCCCGGTGATCGCGATGGCGGAAACATCGCGCGCGGACCAGTGGAACGTCCTGGAACTTTCCAGCTTTCAACTGGAGACGATTCGCACGTTTCGCGCCCATGTGGGAGTTTGCCTGAACGTGACGCGGAATCATATCGACCGCCATCTTACGTTTGAAAATTACGCCTCGGCGAAGGCGAATCTGTTCCGGACGCAGCAGCCCGGCGACTATGCCGTGCTGAATGCCTGCGATGAGGTTTGCCGCTCGTTTGCGGCGCTCACGCCCGCAAAACCCGTGTGGTTCAGCGGCGGCGATATCGGCGAGTTGTTGCCGCCCGCGGACGTCCCCATCCCCGGCATGCACAACGCGGAGAACGTGATGGCCGCCGCCGCGGCAGCCGGGATTGCGGGCGTTTCGAAGGCTCAAATCGCGGCTGCCGTGCGAACGTTCAAAGCGGTGGAGCATCGCCTGGAGTTTGTGGCGGAGATCGGCGGCGTGCGCTTCTATAACGATTCCAAAGCCACCAGCGTGGATGCCACCATGAAGGCTGTCGATTCGTTCTCCGGCGGGCTCTGGGTCATCCTCGGCGGTAAAGACAAAGGCAGCGATTACACGGCATTGCGTGACCGTCTGGGGCGGAAAGCGCACGCGGTGCTGCTGATCGGCCGGGCGGCGGAGATCATCGCGAAGCAACTCGAAGGCGCGGTGCCGCTGCTGCAGGCGGGCACTCTCGAATGCGCGATGGCCGAGGCCTGGACACGCGCGCGGCCGGGCGATACGGTGCTGCTGGCCCCGGCATGCGCGAGCTTCGACCAGTTTCAGAGTTACGAACATCGAGGCAGGGTTTTCAAGGATCTGGTGCACGGGTTACATGGCGCAAAGACTTAGAACGGACTGGATTCTCTTCAGCACGGTAGTGATGATGGTGCTCTTCGGCGCCCTGATGATCTACAGCGCTTCGTCGGTTGTAGCCGATATCCGCATGGGATCGAGCTATTATTTCCTGCTGCGCCAGTCGATCTGGATTGCTTTGGCGATTCCGACGATGATGTTCATGAAACGGCTGAATTATCGCAAGCTGCAGACCCCGGCCGTGGCCTTCACGGCGATGGGCCTCGTGATGATCCTGCTGGCGCTGGTTTACTTCGTGGACCCGCAACAGCATCGCTGGATACGCTTCGGCCATCTCGGCGGTTTGCAGCCGTCGGAGTTCGCGAAACCCGCATTGACGCTGTTTCTGGCCTATTTCATTGCCATGCGGTCGCGCGCGATCAACAGCCGCTACACTCTGCTGCCGGCGATTCTGGCGCTGGGCTTCGTGACGATGGCGGTGATTGTGGCCGACCTTGGCACCGCAATCGTGCTGGTGGGCACGGCCGCGGTGGTGTTCTTCGTCGCGGGCCTCGAAACCAGATACATCGTGATCGCATTCGTGCTCGGGGTGGTGGGATGCATGGCCGCGATTGCAGCCAAGCCGTACCGGCTCGTGCGCGTGATCAGTTACGTGGACCCGCAGTTCAAAATCGTCGACAAAGTGGACAAAGGCGGGTGGATTCGGGCGCAGATGAAGAAGTCGATCACGGCCCGGGATACGAATTACCAGTCGGAGCAGGCGAAGATCGCGGTGGGCTCGGGCGGCCCGATGGGCGTCGGCCTGATGCAGGGGCGGCAGAAACTGTTCTATCTGCCGGAAGCCCACACCGATACCATTTACGCCGTGGTTGGCGAGGAATTCGGGCTGTTCGGCTCGGCGGGTCTGCTGCTTGGCTTCGTGATTATTCTGTGGCGCGGGATTCGCGCGACGGTCCTGATCCCGGATGAGTTTGGGCGCTATCTCGCGCTGGGCGTGACCACCATGCTGACGATCCAGGCGTTCTTCAACATGAGCGTGGTGCTGGGGATGCTGCCGACAAAAGGCATTCCGCTGCCGATGATCAGCTTCGGCGGGAGTTCGCTGCTGGTCACGCTGGTGTCGCTGGGGATTCTGCTCAACGTGTCGGAGCACGCCGGGTGAGTGTAAACCAGCCTCTATTCGTGATGGCCGGCGGGGGCACCGGTGGCCACGTGATTCCCGGCATTGCCGTAGCCCGTGAAGTTTGCCGGATGGGTTATGAAGTTTTGTTCGTCGGGACCGAGCGCGGCGTCGAAAGCCGGATGGTGCCCGCGGCCGGATTCCGTCTGGAAAAAATCCGCGTGGGCGGAATCAAAAATCTCGGCATCGCGACCAGATTCGTGAGCCTGTGGCGGCTGGTGAGCGAGACGGCGGGGCAGATGGCGCGATTCGGCGAATGGAAGCCCGCCGCGGTATTCAGCATGGGTGGGTATGTGGCGGGTCCGCCCGTGCTGGCGGCGCTGCTGCGCGGCGTTCCGGTGGTCGTGATGGAACCGAATGCGGTGCCCGGATTTACGAACCGGCATATCGCGCGATGGGTGAAACGGGCGTTGATCGGCTTTGAAGAGACGGCGCGATTTTTTCCGAAGGGGCGGACCGAAATGACCGGCCTCCCTGTGCGCGAGGAATTTTTCCAGCTGGAGAAAGCCGCGAACGAAGTGTTTACGGTGTTGATTACGGGGGGCAGCCAGGGGTCGCGCACGCTGAATGAAGCCGCGCGGCAGAGTTGGCCTTTGTTTCGCGCGTCGGGGCTTGCGGTGCGGTTGATTCATCAGACGGGGTCTTCCATGTATGAAACGATTGCGTCCGAATTCCGCGAAACCGGCCTCGCGGGCGAAGTGGCGCCGTTTATTCCGGATATGGCCGGAGCTTTTGCGCAGGCCGATTTGGTGGTGTGCCGTTCGGGCGCCGGCGCGGTTTCGGAACTGGCGGCCGCGGGAAAGCCTTCGATTCTGATTCCCTACCCGTTTGCCGCCGACCAGCACCAGTTGAAAAATGCGCAGGCGTTCGAGCGTGCGGGGGCGGCCAGCCTCTCGCTCGATCGGGATTGGAACGGCCAGAGGCTCTTCGATTCCGTGCGGGCGTTATCCGAAGATCGCGCGCGTTTGCATGCGATGGGCGAATCCGCACGAAAACTCGCGCATTCCGGAGCGGCGCGGCGCGCGGCGGAGATATTGGTTGACAGCGCTTACAAGGGTCGAAAACAATAAATAATCAGTATGTTTTTTTCACGGCAGCATCTTCACTTTGCGGGTATCGGCGGAATCGGGATGAGCGGGATCGCCGAAGTGCTGCTGAACCTAGGTTATACGATCTCTGGTTCCGATCTCAGATTGTCGCCCACCACGGACCGCCTGGCCGGGCTGGGAGCGACGATTTACGAGGGTCACAAAGCGGAAAACGTGGCGGACGCGAAGGCGCTGGTCGTGAGTTCCGCGGTGGAGGAGTCGAATCCCGAAGTGCAGGAGGCGCGCCGCCTGCAGATTCCGGTGATCCCGCGCGGCGAACTGCTCGCCGAGTTGATGCGCCTGAAGTATGGCATCGCGGTGGCGGGGAGCCACGGCAAGACAACCACCACTTCGATGATTGCCACCATTCTGAGCCACGCGGGCGTGGACCCCACGGTAGTGGTTGGGGGCAAGGTCGCGGCCATGGGCGGATCGAATGCGCGCGTGGGCAAGAGCGATTTTCTGGTGGTGGAAGCCGACGAGAGCGACGGGTCGTTTTTAAAGCTTTCACCCATCTTCGCGATCGTGACCAATATCGATCGGGAGCATCTGGACCACTACGAAGGGATCGAGGCGATTCGCACTGCGTTCATTGAATTCGTTAACAAGGTTCCTTTCTATGGCGCGGCCATTCTCTGTCTGGATGACGAGAACGTGCAGGGCATTCTGCCCGAAGTCAGGCGGCGCACCATTACTTACGGGCTCAATTCGCAGGCCGATTACCAGCCGGGCATTCAGGAATGCGGCGATTTTCACAGCCGCTTCACCCTGCATTCGCGCACCGGAGATCTGGGCGAATTCAACCTGAATATCCCGGGCGAGCACAACGTCCTGAATGCCACCGCGGCCATTGCGGTTGCGCTCGAACTGCGCGTCGAGCCCGATACGATCCGCGAAGGCCTGCGCCAGTTCACGGGCGTGGGCCGGCGTTTCGAAATACGCGGGGTAGTGAATGGCATCACGGTCGTGGATGATTACGGCCATCATCCGACCGAAATTCGCGCCACACTGGCGGCGGCGAAATCCTGTTGCCACGGGCGCATGCACGTGCTGTTTCAGCCGCACCGGTATTCGCGCACGTTTCACCTCCTCGATGACTTCGCGCGCGCCTTTCATCAGGCGGATCGCGTGTTCGTGCTCGATATCTACGCGGCATCCGAAAAGCCGATCGAAGGCGTTACCGCGGAAGCGCTGGTTGACCGTATGCGGCAATTCGGTCATCGTGGCGCGGAATACGCGCACTCGAACGCGGTCGGCGTGGAAGCCATCGTTCAGGGAGTGGAGCCGGGCGACATGATCCTCACTCTTGGCGCGGGAAGCGTTTCGCAATTGGGAGACCGCATTCTGGAGAAACTGCATGCCTAGACCTCTTCCCCCTCCGAAGCCGAAATTCGGGTGGCGCATGCTCCTGCGCCTCGTGGTATGGACCGGTGTTCTCTGTGGCGTGGCCTGGGGCAGCCTTGAGATGAGTTCGTTTATGGGAGACGACCCGCGCTTCGATTTGCAATGTTCGGCTACCGCGCCGGCTTGTCCAGGCCTTGAAATCCGGGGCGCCGTCTACGCGGACCGCGCGCGCATCCAGTCCGTCTTCGAGCCGGATTTCGGTGCCAGCGTTTTCCACATTCCTCTGGCCGAGCGGCGCCGGCATTTGCTGGCAATCGGCTGGGTCCGGACGGCCGCGGTTTCGCGCGTCTGGCCCAGCCGGATTGTCGTCACCATAACTGAGCGCAGCCCGGTTGCCTTTGCCAAACTGCCGATCGGAGGCGGGGCGAGATATGGGTTTTTGCTGATTGACGGGGATGGCGTTTTGCTGTCGATCCCGCCGCGCGCACGGTTCCGGTTTCCCGTGCTGGATGGTGTCACGGAGAACGAGACCGAAGCCGCGCGCGCCGTGCACGTGAATGCGATGCAGCGCGTGCTGAAGGACCTGGGGCCGCGCGCGAAAGACATTTCAGAGGTGAACGCTTCCGACCCTCTCGAAGTCCGATTGATCACCGAACTGGATGGCCACGGTGTGGAACTCCTGGTGGGCGATCGGAACTATCGCACGAGATATATGAACTTTCTCAATCACTACGGCGAAATCCGCAAACATTCCGCGGAAGCAACCGTTTTCGACTTACGGATGGACGACAGAATACTGGCTAAGTAAATGAGCTCTAAAACTATTTTTGCGACAGGCCTCGATGCGGGCAGTTCGCATACCCGCTGTGTCATTGCGGTGTTGGAAGGTAACCGCCCGCGATTCCTGGGATATGGTTCGGTGCCATCCCTCGGATGGGCAAAGAGCCGCATTTCCGATCAGCAGGCAGTATCGGATTGCGTGCTGGCGGCGGTGGAAGCAGCTGAAGCCATGGCGGGCACCACCGTCGGCACGGTGGTGGCCGGTGTCGGCGGCCTGACCGCGCGCGGCGCGAACAGCCGCGGCCGCATGGATCTGGGACGGCCACGCGAAATCGAACAGCGCGACGTCAATCGCGCCATGGACCGGGCGCTCAACATTCAGTTGACGGAAGACCGCATGGTGCTGCAACTGCTCCCGCAGGACTTCGTGATCGACGAGCATCCTGGTTTCCACGATCCGCGCAAAATGCTGGCCTCCACAATCGAGGCCAATGCGCATCTTGTCACTGTTTCAGCGCAGGAACACAATAATCTGATCGGCGCCATCAATCGCGCGCACCTCTCCGTGGACGAGACCATTTACGAGCCGATCGCCGGCTGCTACGCCGCCGTAATGCCGGGCGACCGCCGCGAAGGCGTCGCATTCATCGATATCGGGGCGCATTCCACCGAGCTGGTCTGTTATTACGGCGAATCGGCGCAACTGGCAACCTCTTTGCGTATCTGCGGGGATCACTTTTCGCGCGATCTCGCGCACGTGCTTCGCATCCCCGTGGAATCGGCGGAGGTCGTGAAGCGTGAGTTCGGCAGCGCCGTCGCGCAGGGAACGGCTGAAAACAGCACGGTGGAGTTACCTTTTCTCGATAACCATGGCCGGGAATTGCGCGATGCGCCGCGCAAAACGATCAACGAAATCCTGGAATCGCGCACCGTGGAGCTGTTCGAAATGGTGCGCGCGGAACTGGCGCGCGTGGGTATGCAGCGAGCCATCGCCAGCGGACTCGTCATTTCCGGCGGAGGGGCGCTTCTGCCCGGAATCTGTGACGTGGCGGAACGCATTCTGGAATGCCCGGCGCGTATCGGCCTTGCGCAGGGTTTTCTGAACTGGCCGGAGGAACTGAACGATCCCGCATGGACCGCGGCGGCGGGCCTCGCGATGTACGCCGCCCGTCTGCGCAGCCAGGTGGATCTGGAACGGCAGTCGGTGGGAATGCTGGGACGAATTCTGCGATAGGGGGACAGGACAATGGACATTCTGAAATACGAACTTCAGGAAGAGACACGCAAAGGTGCCCGGATCAAAGTGATCGGGATCGGCGGCGGCGGGTCGAACGCGGTCGGGCGCATGTACGAAGAAGGGCTCGATGGCGTCGAGTTTTATGTGATGAACACCGATGCGCAGGCGCTCGAAGCGTCAAAGGTTCCGAACAAGGTGCAGATTGGCGCCAAGGTGACGAATGGGCTTGGCGCCGGTTCCGATCCGTCCGTGGGCAGGCAGGCCGCGCTCGAAGACACCGAGCGTATTCTGTCGGTGCTCGAAGGCGCGGACCTGGTTTTCGTGACCGCGGGCCTGGGCGGAGGCACCGGCGCGGGGGCATCGCCGGTAGTGGCAACGCTGGCCAAGGAACTGGACGCGCTGACGATTGCGGTCGTCACCAAGCCCTTCAGCTTCGAGGGCGGCAAGCGCATGCGTCAGGCCGAGCGGAGCGTTGACGATCTGGCCGCGTCCGTGGACATTCTGACGACCATTCCCAACGATCGCCTGTTGACGATTGCGCCGAAGGGCACCAGCATGGCCCAGGCGTTCGGCATGGCCGACGATATTCTGCGCCAGGCGGTGCAGGGCATCAGCGAGATTATTCTGACGCCCGGTCTGATTAACCTGGACTTCTCGGACATCAAGGCGGCCATCTCCGGTATGGGACACGCGCTGATCGGGAACGCGGTGGCGAAAGGACCGAATGCGGCCGTGGAAGCGGCGCGCGCGGCCATCAATTCCCCGCTGCTCGAAGACACGAAGATCAAGGGCGCGAGCCAGGTGCTCATGAACATCACCGCGTCGGGCGAGATCGGGCTGCATGAGCTGAACGAAGCCTGCTCCATCATCCGCGAGGCGGCGGATTCGGACGATCTGCAGTTGAACTTCGGCGTGATCGCGAACGCGTCCATGGGCGATTCGGTGAAGGTGACCGTAATCGCGACCGGGTTCATGAAAGCGGAAGAGAAACGGGAATCGGTGATTGAGCCGAAGCCTGCGTCGGAGTTTTTCGCCGAGCGTTCTCCGGAATCGGTGGCGCCCCCCGCGCCGTCCGTGGAACCGATCGCCGCGGACCAGATCCCGCTGGCGGCCGCGCAGGTGTATGAAGAGGAGTTGGATGTGCCGGCGTATCTGCGGCAGGGCAAGCTGCTGAATTAGGCAAAGCCGGGGCCGTTCGGATCCGGGTTGAACGAGCGGAGACGGGCTGTATATTTAAAGTAGACACATAATGCGAAACGAAACGACGGTTTCGAAATGGGGAAACAGCCTGGCGGTTCGGATTCCGCAGGCAGTTGCCAGAGAGGCTCATCTCAGCGAGGGTGACTGTCTGGCGATGGATCTCGACCCCGATGGCCGCATCGTTTTGCGGTCAGTCCGGCGAACATACGAACTCTCGGAACTCGTTTCGGGGATCACACAGGGAAATCGTCATGGGGAAACGGATTGGGGACAGCCGCAAGGCGACGAGTCCTGGTGAGAGGCACGTGGGTGCCCGATACAGGCGATTTCGCTTGGTTGACGTTCGATCCTCAAGCTGGCCGCGAACAGGCGGGACGGCGTCCGGCGCTCGTGCTGAGTCCTGCGATCTATAACGGGAAGTCCGGCCTGGCACTGGTTTGTCCCATTACAAGTCAGGTGAAAGGATACCCGTTCGAAGTGGCCGTTCCGGCCGGTCATGGCGCCACTGGCGTAATCCTGGCCGATCACGTCAAGAGCGTCGACTGGAAGGCGCGCCGCGCGGAAAGAGCGGGCCGCTGCCCGGATGAAACCGTCGATGAAGTTCGGGCCAGATTAGCGCCGCTGCTCGGGTACTGAATTCGACTCCTCCGCATACACTGCCCGCAGCGCCGGATAAATCGCGCGATACGTTTCGTATCCGTTTGCGTAAATCCCGGATTCCGCCGCGCGCGGGCTTACCTGCTCCGCCTCCCGAATCGTAGCCCCGCACGCCTCGGGCACATTCGCGAACTCACCCGTTCCCACCATGGCCAGCAGGGCCGCGCCATAAGCCGATCCCTCCTGCGTCGTAAGCCGGGACACCTGTCTGTCGAAAACATCCGCCAGGATCTGCCGCCAGAACTGGCTGCGCGCCCCTCCTCCGGAAGCGCGCACCACATCCGCCCGGGCACCCAGTTGTTCCACGATATTGAGGCAGTCTTTCTGGCTGTACGACACCCCCTCGACCACCGCGCGGATCAGGTCGGCGCGTGTGTGCTTCGCGGTCAGCCCGATCCATCCGCCGCGCGCCAGGGGGTCGAGATGCGGAGTCCGTTCGCCCATCAGGTACGGCAGCTAGAAGAGACCTTGCGATCCCGCGGGCGCGGTTGAAGCCTCATCCATGAGCGCGCCGTAACTCGCCCCCGGCGCCAGTTGGTTGCGAAACCATTGCAGGCTGAGCCCTGCTCCCTGCGTCACGCCCATGACGTGCCACTTGTTCCTGACGGCGTGACAAAACGTGTGCACCCGCCCGCGCGGGTCCCACGACGGCGTTTCGGTATGCGCGAAAACCACGCCGGAGGTGCCAAGCGTACAGGACACGATGCCCGGCTCGACGATCCCATTGCCAACCGCGCCCGCCGCCTGATCCCCCGCGCCCGCTACCACGGGAGTGCCTGCCGCCAGCCCGGTCAGTTCCGCTCCCTGTCGGGAGACCGTGCCGGTCAAGTCGCTCGATTCGTAAACCTGCGGCAGAATCCCGCGATCCAGCCCGAGCCCGTCCACCATGGCTGACGACCAGCGGCGATGCACGACATCCAGCAGAGCGGTGCCGGACGCGTCCGATACGTCCGTGGCGAATTCCCCCGTCAGCCGGAAGCGGATGTAGTCCTTGGGCAACAGCATCCTGCGAACGCGCTCGAAATGCCCTGGCTCGCGATCGCGCACCCACAGCAGTCTGGGAAGGGTAAAGCCGGTCAACACCGGATTGGCGATCGATTCCAGAATTCTTTCCTCGCCGAGCCTGGCATTGATGGCATCGACCTGCGGCTGGCTGCGCCGATCGCACCAGATAAGAGCCGGGCGGATCGCCGCGCCCGCGCGATCGAGCAGAACCAGTCCGTGCATCTGGCCGGAAAGCCCCACCCCGCGAATCTCGCTGCCGGACGCGCCGGCTTTGGCGAGCACGCCCCGAATCGCGAGAGCAGCCGCATCGAACCAGTTCTCCGGGCGCTGTTCGGCCCAAAGAGGGTGCTCCATAAGTATTTCTTCGTGCGGGGCGGTCACGGCGGCAATCTCCCTGCCGGCCGCATCGGCCACGAGCGCGCGGGTTCCGCCCGTGCCAATATCCACGCCCATCCAATACATGGTTTTAATCTTACGGGCATCGTGCTCCCCGGATGCCCGTTCATGGTATCTGTGGGAACGAATGGAGCTTCCGGACTCAGTCGCGGCAAAGAAAGCACGGCTCGATGCGATGCGCCCCGTATCGCGAGCCGCGTTGCTCGCCCTGCAAAAGCACTATGACGTCGATCTGACGTATACCTCGAACGCCATCGAAGGCAACACGCTGACGTTGCGCGAGACCGCCGAACTGATCGAACACGGCATCACCGTCGGGGGCAAGCCTCTGCGCGATCATCTGGAGGTTGTCGATCATTACGCGGCCGTGTTGTGGATGCGCGAACTCGCGGCAAAGGACGCACCGGTCGATGAAGCGATCGTGCGCGAAATGCATCGCCGCATCGTAGCCCGCAGCCAGCCTGAAATCGGAGGCGTTTACAGCACGCTGCCCCGCCGCATCGCCGGTTCGAATGTCATTTTTCCGAACCCGGCGAAAATCCCGCAATTGATGAAGGAGTACGGTGAATGGCTGGGCCAGGCTGAACCAGGCCCGGCGCCCAGCTTTGAGGCCCACTACCGCCTGGTCGCCATTCATCCTTTCAGCGACGGCAATGGGCGCACGGCAAGGCTCTTGATGAACCTCCTGTTGCTTCGTGAAGGATATCCGCCCGTTGCCGTTCGCCCGGAAGATAGAAAAATATATCTCGACACACTGGAGCACGCTTCCGTCCGGGACGACACGGGACCGTTCCAGACGTTCATGCACGAGCGGTTGGACGCGACCATGGAAGAGTACTTGAGTGCACTGGAAGCTGTGTTGCATCCCTGACCGACTTCCTGCGCAATCACAAGGCGCATGTCGCGCGGCTGAAAGAGACGCAAGCCCCGGAAGTGCTCACGGTGAACGGCAAGGCCCGTTCGTTCGAGGCTATTTTCAGCTGTCCCCGCCCGGCAGTTGCTGTACGGCAACGTTACGCCCGCAAAGAAACGTTAGAAACCGATCTGCGTCCGAGCCTGGGTCCAGGGTATTCTTCCCTTCTGTATTTCCGCCGCCCACTGCTCGGTCATGCCGTGTTTCCAGAACTTCGCGCATTCTGCGAGATATCCGATAACGTTCGCGCGGTCTCCCGTTGCGAACACTTCCGAGGCCAGCAACATAGTCGGTCCGAACGAATTCAGCACCGGATCGCCGGATGTGGTGCCGGCGGCCAGAAGGAATAAGCCGGCGGCTTCCGGATTGCCCGAACGAACTGCCACCAACCCCGCGATGGTGTTCGAAAAGAACGTTGCTTTACCTTCGAACAGGTTCGGATACTGGCTCGCCGTAGAAAAAAGTTCAACCGCATAACGAGATGCAAGGGCCATATCCCCCGCATCCAGAGCTGCTTTGGCCAGACGGGGCAACGCGAAGATCCTTGGTATTTCTACTGTTGGAGGTGTGCTCCCCGGAATCGGCGGCGGGATAACTTCGCTCGGAGCCGATGACGGCGGGGTCACGTCTTTCATCACAACGACCGGCAGCGCAGTCGCATATATCTTGAACTCGAAAATGTCATTGGTCTTAAGGGCCAGCCCGATTTGATCGGCCAGGGTTACCGACGTGTCGCCGGGTTTCGCAAATTGCGCCCGGAAGCGTGGAGAGCTCGGAGGCCAGGGCTGTGTCGTCGCGAAGTTCTGTACGGCGAACGCGTGCCTTAAGGCGTTACTCGCGTCGCCGGCAAGCAGAGCGGATTTCATGGCACTAAGCTCAGCTGCGGGGTCAATCGGTTGCCGGGCAAAGGTGGTGGAAAGGCAGAGACTGAACGATCCAGCCAGGATCGCGAGGCGGGTGAGGATCATAAATGCTCCTTTTCACTTGACGTACAGTTGAGGCGCGCTGTTGAGTCGAAATTAAATCTCAATTCTCAGAAAACCGCTATACGTCGATTGATTCAAGGGTAATTCAATTTTGGAGTGCTCATCATCTCCTGCAGCCGTACTCCTGGCTCTGGCTGCTTAGCGCGGCGACGCCCATCGCAAGCGGCGACAGCTTTCAGCGATGGATTCCGTTTCACAATTCGAGATCTCGTCCGGGGTCTTTGTCGCGCTCAAAATTCAGATCAAGGCCACGCAGCGGAGCGAAGAGTTCAACCAGATTCCGGGCAGCCAGCGCTGGAAGTGCAGCCGGAAGGTGGGCGGCCTCTTCGAGCAACGTTGCAGCATAGGCCTCGACCGGCCATCCACGCAAAGCCGCCTGACGGGCGAGTTCCGCTTCAACTTCGGGTCGAATCTCAACAGCGATTATCATGGATGCGCCCGATCCTCAACTTCGAACCGAATGCGATCACAGCCGGCGCCATAAAAACTCACTCCGCTATCCCCAAATGAAACAGCTACTTACAAGCATAGCTCCACCCCCAAGCCCTCCCGCCCGCACAACCCAGTGCTACCGTCCAATCGAAAGAACCCGGTCGCACCCATGGCGCACCGGGGCACTAAACTGCTCAATTCCTCGAGGCTCTGAGCGGCATAACGTCAAAACAATGGGCCGGTAGGCGCTGCCGGTATCATGCGGCCTCAGTATCGTCTGAGAAATCAAAACGGCTGGTCCGCCTGACAGTCCCAGGCGGTTGGAGCGCTCCAGTTTTTCTTTTCAAACGGTTCGTGAAAACGGCCGCGGCGGCAACCATATTACGGCGGGCGTGCAAACGTCCCGCCGAACTACGCCCGAACTTGCGTGGGGAACTACTCCCAACCCATGGTAAAATCAGATTCTTCGCTGTAAATGATTCAAATCGTTCCATCGATCCTCTCGGCGGATTTCGCCCGTCTGGCGGATGACATCGCCAAAGTGGAACGCGGCGGCGCGAAGATGCTCCATGTCGACATCATGGATGGCCACTTCGTCCCAAACCTCACCATCGGGCCGCCCGTGGTCAAATCCATCCGCAAAGCAACCGCCCTGCCTCTCGATATCCACCTGATGATTACGGACCCCGATCGCTTCGTTCCCCTGTTCATCGAGGCCGGTGCGGACCAGATTTCGATTCACTTTGAAGCCGCGACCCACCTCGACCGCACCGTCCGTGCGATTCAGAAGGAAGGCGTCCGCGCCGGCGTCGTTCTCAATCCCGCGACTCCGGTCGGCGTCCTCGAAGATATACTCTACCTGGCCGATTACGTGCTGATCATGAGCGTTAATCCGGGTTTCGAAGGGCAGCAGTTTATCTCAAACGCCCTGAACAAGATTCGCCGGCTCGATCGAACGCGGAAGGAACGCGGTCTGGGCTTTTCGATTGAGATCGATGGCGGTGTTAGTCCCGCGAACACGGCTGAGATCGTGCGAGCGGGGTGCGACTGGCTGGTGGCCGGTTCGGCGGTGTTCCATAGTGCCGATCCCGCCTCAACCGTGAAGGAAATGCAACAGATCGCCGAAAGCGCGACGGCGATCGCCGTTTAAATTTGAGATCATAAAGGATTCCGATGCAGCGTCGCTATCAAATATTTGTCGCCTTCGTGGGCCTCCTCGCCTTTGTCCTGCTTTCCGGTTTTGGTGTTTTCGGCCACAAAAAGTACGACAAACCCATCACCAAAGACACGCTTCAGCCCGATAAGGTATTGTTCGACCGGGCTGTCAAAAATATCGAGCACGGCGATTACGAAGCCGCGCGCCTCACCCTGAACACCCTGATTAACACTTACGACACCAGCGAATATCTGGCGAAGGCAAAGCTCGCCATCGCCGACAGCTGGTTCCGGGAAGGCGGTGCGCACGGCCTCGCGGAAGCTGAAATCGAGTACAAAGACTTCATTCTGTTCTATCCGAACATGGAAGAAGCGGCCGAATCGCAGTTCAAGATCTGCGATATCCATTTCAAGCAGATGGAGAAGCCCGACCGCGATAACACGCAGGGCCAGCGCGCCGAAGACGAATGCCGCCAGGTGATGGTGCAGTTCCCGAACTCGAAGTTCGTGCCCCAGGCGCAGCAGATGCTCCGTGACACGCAGGAGGTTCTGGCCGACAAGGAATTCCGTACCGGCGACTTCTATCACCATAAAGGCAGCTTCCCCGCCGCCGCGAACCGCATGGCTTTCGTCGCCCAGCAATATCCTCTTTTCAGCGGCTCGGGTGACGCGCTCTGGGAATTGGCCGACGCTTACAAGCACATGGGCGATCGTTTCGAGAATCAGGAAGCCGATGCGTTGACCCGGATCGTCAAAGATTACCCGTTCAGCGATCACGTGGATGACGCGAAGGCGCTTTTGACGGAGATGAAACGGCCGGTACCGAGTGCCGACCCCGCCGCTTATGCGCGGGCGAAGTATGAAATGGAGAACCGCGGCCGCCCGGGCATGATTCATCGTGTGCTCGGTCCGTTTATCTCGCGCCCGGACGTTTACCTGGCTGCGAAGAGCGGCACTCCGGCCATGCAGGGGCTGCGGCCGCCGGTGCCGGTCAGCGTTCCCGCGATCGCCGCCGGCACGCAGAGCGGCGTGAGCGATGTGGCGGTGGGCCAGGTGGCGAACTCGGACGCGATCGACAGAACGCCCGATGCCCGCCTCGGGCAGCCAGCCGCCGGAGAACCGGCTTCGGGCAATGCGGCCACTTCCGCCAATGCGGCATCCGGGAATGGTGAGGGCGAGCAAAAGGCCGCTGTCGGTGCCGCTGCCCCGGCTACAACGCGCGCCGCCGTGGCTCCCGCATCGCTTCCGACCAATCACCCTGCCACCAAAGAACAATTGAAGGCCTATTACAAACAAGTGGCTAAGGCCGCGAAGCTGCAGAAAAAGGCTGCTGCCAAAGCCGCGGCCGCCGGGACAACAAAGCCCGCCACGGCCACTGCCGCGACGACAACAGGCACCACGGCAGCGCCCGCCGCCACGCCGCCGCAATGAGCCGTATCCTGCTTGCGGACGATAGCCCGCACGCGCAACGCATGGGCGAGCGGATACTCCGCGACGAAGGGCACGAAGTGATTGCCGTCAGCGACGGGCTGGTCGCCATGCTTCGCCTGCAGGACGCAAAGCCCGACATCGTCATCGCCGATATCTCGATGCCCGAGGTTTCGGGCTACGATCTCTGCGAATTCGTCAAAAACAGCACCGGCGCGCCCGTATTTCTCACGGCGGGCGCCGTTGAGCCTGTCGATGACGCTGAAGTGGCCCGGGTTCGCGCCGATGGCGTTCTGAAGAAACCTTTCGAGGCCAGTCTGCTGCTCGAAGCGATCGGGCGATTCACCGGAAAGGCGCCGGCGATTTCCGGCGCCAGCCAGTTGTCGAACGCGACGCGTCCCAATTCCGGCCCGCCGCGCTCGGTCGTCGTCCTCGATCCGGAGCAGGTGCGAGCCGCCATCACCGTCGCGCTCGATGCCGCTCTGCCCGCCATGATTGAAGAGATCAGCGCCAAAGTGCTGTCGGCGCTCGCCGGCACCGGGCGGCGTCCGCCTGCCGGGAAACCGGTTGAAACGAGCACAGTCGATCTCTGACGGTTATACTTGACTTTCCATGCCAGATAACAGCTTCGACGTCGTCTCCCAGATTGAGATGCCGGAGGTGAACAACGCCATCCAGCAAGCCATGAAGGAGCTCACGACGCGTTACGACCTGAAGGATTCGAAGTCCCTGATCGAACTGAACGAGAAGGAAAAGAAGGTGACCCTTTCCAGTTCGGACGACTTCAAGCTCAAGGCCGTAACCGAGATCTTTCAATTGAAACTCGGGAAAAGGCAGGTTCCGATCAAGAATCTGACCTATGGTCCCATCCACGCCGCGTCGGGGTCCTCGGTGAAGCAGGAAGTCACTCTCACCTCGGGTATTCCCACTGAAAAAGCGAAGGATATTGTCAAAAAGATCAAGGATGGCAAGCTCAAGGTTCAGGCCGCCATCCAGGGCGATCTGGTGCGCATCAGCGGCAAGGATCGCGATACGCTCCAGCAGGCCATCGCGTTACTTAAGGACGCGGATTTCGGCATCGAACTGCAATTCATCAACTTC